>ERZ808040.370-NODE-370-length-40785-cov-7.872261_pt1 | contig 40785 bp, 29 predicted proteins | sample MGYA00380191_ERZ808040 | MGnify/ENA primary metagenome ERZ808040 (study PRJEB31490, sample SAMN06133395) | mouse gut metagenome | isolation source: J6 | host: mice | place: China: Chengdu | collected 2015-05 ...
TTCACACGTTCTTTGAAACTTTTTAAGAATTTCAAGGTTGTTTCATTGTTCAGTTATCAAGGTTCATTGGTTCTTCCTTTATTGAGGAAGAGTGTTGCTGTTCTGCGAAGCAGCTTTTATATAATATCACACTGTTTCGACTTTGTCAACAACTTTTTTCAACTTTTTTCGAATATCTCTGAGCTGCTTCTGCTGCACAGAATATTCCGGACAACAGATCTCTGCTGTCTTTTTCTCCTGCTACGCTGCTGCATAAACAGGAAAACGGAGAAAGAGGGATTTGAACCCTCGCGCCGCTATTAACGACCTACTCCCTTTCCAGGGGAGCCCCTTCAGCCAGCTTGGGTATTTCTCCATACATTTACTGCATCTGCCTGAAACGATGCAATACCAAGTCTATATGATTTACGTCATTTTGAAGAATTCAAGCGGAGAATGTGGGATTCGAACCCACGGATCCTTTCGGAATCACTGGTTTTCAAGACCAGCGCCTTAAACCCCTCGGCCAACTCTCCGAACAACGCTTTGCTATTTTACCATGGGCAGGAAAACTTGTCAAGGACTTTTTTCCCTGATTTTCATATTTTTTTCGGAAAATCATCCGGACAGTTTTCTTCCCCGGTCAGACGCTCCTTTCCCGGCTGCCTCCCCACACCTTTTCCTGAATCTCCCGCGACTCGTCTGAAAAGCTGACGGTATCCCAGTAATCCTTTACCTCTATTTCTGCAATTTCCTCCGGTACAACCTCTGTTTCGGAAACCCACTGCCACTCGTCAATTTTCGTAAAGCTGTCGGATCTCATCTTATATACATAGCCCCTGCCCTCCGGGTTAAGAGTACCGTAAATCAGTTCTGTCCTGCCGCCGCTGCTGCGAAACTCCCGCCTTCCCTCCGGCCCGTCCGGATACCATCGGATCGGCAGTGCAAACGGAATAACCTCCCGCATCGTTGCGGCTGCATATATGGCCGTCAAGGAGTCCTTCCCGCAAGCTCCTGCAGCAGGCTGCGGCACCAGCTTTTCAAAAAGATACGGGCTCCCGTGATATAAATACTCCGGTTTTGTTTCCTCCGCCGCACCTTTGAGTTTTTTCCCTTTTAAAGCATCGGCGTCCCCCGCAGCAAAATCAGCCAGAAGCGCTTCCGCAAAAAAACGGTCTTCCGGCGTGGTCAGCTTGATGTTCCGGTAATCCCCCTCCTCAAGCACCACCCGCCCGCCGAGCATTTTTTCCACCAGCATGGCGTCGTCGGTTATCTCCTGCCTTTCCCCGGGGTGCTGCTGTTTCCTCTCCCCGTATTTCTGAAATGCCCGGCGCAGAAGGCCGAGCTCGAACGCCTGCGGCGTCTGCACTGAAAAAAGGCTGCTCCGGTCAGGCGTATCCGTCACAACGCCGCCCTCGGCCCGCTTGACAGTGTCCTTTAACGGTACGGCAGGGATGCAGGCCGTTTCTTCCTCCATCCGCGCAAGCAGTCTATGAATCAGATCAGGGGTAACAAATGGGCGCGCCCCGTCATGTATCAGTACAATACCGTCCTCCGGCATTCTCCGCAGCCCTTCCAGAACAGAATCTGCACGCTGCTCCCCGCCGGCAGTCACCGCCATCACCTTGCGAAAGCCGTATCTCCCAACGATTTCGTTTGCTGCATATTCCTCCATTCCGGCCGCCGTGACGAGCACAATGCCGTCCACCGCACTTTCCTCAAAAGCCCGGACAGAATAATAAAGAACCGGCTTTCCTCCGAGCAGCTGATACTGCTTTGCCACTGCACCGCCCATCCGCGTACCGTTCCCGGCCGCAAGAATGATTGCATAACTCTTTTTCATTTCTTTCCTCCTGCCCTGTACAGCCGTTCCCCCTGCAGATTTTATGCTGCCGCACATTCCCGTATCCTTGCCTTTTCCGGCTTTCCTTCACCGAAACAGACATTTCCTGCCGCCGGCCTGGCTGCTGCTCACGCTCCGGCAGAGCAATTGTCCGCATCTTCTCGTAAACGTTTTCTTCCTATCGCTCTCCAATTTTCAGATTCGGCACCGCATTCAGATCAAGACCGCTGCGGACGCCTTTCCGATACTCGTAATACGCCGCCGCACCGATCATCGCCGCATTGTCCGTGCAGAGAACCGGCGACGGATGATAAAATTCCAATCCTCCCTCGGCGCAGGCCCGCGCCATCGCGCTTCGCAGAGCAGAATTGGATGCCACCCCCCCTGCGATCGCCACCCGTTTCATGCCGAATTCCTGCGCCGCCGCCATTGTCCGGCCGGTCAGTACGTCGACAACCGCCTGCTGAAATGAGGCTGCCACATCCGCCCGGTTTATCTCCTCGCCCCGCATCTCGCAGGAATTGAGATAATTGAGCACCGCCGATTTCAGGCCGCTGAAGCTGAAATCAAACGGAGAACCCTCGATCCGCGCGCGCGGGAACGGGATAGCTGCCGGGTTTCCCTCCCCGGCAAGCCGGTCGATTTTCGGGCCGCCCGGATAGCCCAGACCGATCGCCCTGGCAACCTTGTCGTATGCCTCTCCTGCCGCATCATCATGCGTGCGCCCGACAATCTCATAGACTCCGTAATCCTTCACCTTTACCAGATGAGTATGCCCGCCCGACACAATCAGACAGAGAAAGGGCGGCTTTAGCTCCGGGTTCTCAATATAGTTCGCGGATACATGCCCTTCGATATGATGCACTCCGACGAGAGGCAGCCCCGCAGCATAAGCGATCGCCTTCGCTTCCGCCACTCCGACCAGAAGGGCGCCGACCAGACCCGGCCCGTACGTTACGCCGACAGCATCCAGATCTCCCAGACGAACCTGCGCCTCCCGCAGCGCCTCCTCAATTACCTGATTTATTTTTTCTATATGCCTGCGCGAAGCGATCTCCGGTACAACGCCCCCGTACAGCGTGTGCAGCGCAATCTGCGACGAAATTATGTTGGACAGCACCGTCCGTCCGTTTTTCACGACTGCCGCCGCCGTCTCGTCACAGGAAGATTCTATCGCCAGGATCAAAACATCCTTTTCCATTTCAGCCTCCATGGCAGGCCGCTCGCCGCCTACTCCATATCCTCCTTTTCCGCCAGACGCCAGCCGAGGATCTTCCATCTCTGCGCAGCGTCCCTGCGGAGGATAAACTCCTCGTACACTTTGTAATACTGCGTATCTTCCTTGTAGGTATAGTTCGCGATCACCCGCGCGTACTCCCTTTCCTCGGAGGTCCAGGTAACAATATTTCCTGCCGACTCAACCAGGTAGCTTGTGATGGTCCGGTTGTTTGCGACATAATCCGCAATTTCCTCCTTCAGCTCGGGCATATATACGTCGGCCGGATTTGCCTCCAGCAGCTCCTCATCGAAAAGCTTTCTCATCTGGGTCGCCATGGCCTCCACCTTTTCCTCTCGTATTCCGCTGTTGTAATAGCACTTCATCATCCGGCTGTAAAGCTTGACAACCTCCCGCGGCGTAGCCGGATAGGATTCGTCCAGATCCCTAAGGAGCAACTTCTCAAACTCATCCTGCTCATCGCTCTCATAATTTTCGGAATCCTTTTTCTGAAGCAGGAAAAAGTATCCGGCAAGAATTCCCGCGCCCAGAATAATCATAACAATTACGGTTACAACCGTATTTTTCTTTTTTTTTATTTTTTTCTCACCCATTTCCCTCACTCATCCTTCGCAAATTCGATCGTCACACTTTTTCTGTCCTTCCCGGGCAGAGTATTTGGAAATATTTTCCTTGTCTCCGGAATAAACTCCTCCGGCCGGGTCAGGGACGGACTGTAATGGGTCAGCCAGAGCTCCTTCACCCCCGCGCTCCGCGCAAGCTCCGCCGCCTCATAGAAGGTCATGTGCTTGTGCTCGAGCGCCTTTCCTTCCTTGCCCTTTTCGCCGTACATTCCCTCACAGATAAACAGATCCGCATTCTGGGCCGCCTGCGCGATCACCGGCACCGGGCGCGTATCCGTACAGTAGGTCAGCTTGATCCCCTTTCTTTCCGGCCCGAGAATCATATCCGGCGTATAGCTCCTGCCGTCCAGCTCGATCGAAGCACCCTTCTGAAGCCTGCTCCAGAGCTCCCGCGGAACGCAGTTCTGCGCGGCCTTCTCCGGCATAAACCTTCCGCTGCGCTTTACGATAATGCTGTAGCCGTAACAGGTAACATTGTGATTCACCCGGAACGCCTCCAGGCCATACGGCCCGATGGTAAAGGTCTGCCGGTTCTCCGAAAGCTCGCAGAACCTAAGCTCAAACGGAAGCTCCGGCGCTATGATGCGCAGTGCGGAAACCACCCGCTCCAGCCCCCTGGGACCGATCAGCGTAAGCGGCTGCGTCCGCTCGGCATTGCCCATCGAGAGCAGCAGCCCCGGCAGGCCGCTGATATGGTCGCCGTGATAATGCGTAAAGCAGATAATATCAATATCGTGAAAGCTCCAGCCCTTTTCGCGGATGGCGATCTGCGTGCCCTCCCCGCAGTCAATAAGAAGGCTGCTGCCGTTCAGCCTGGTCATCAGTGCTGTCAGCCATCTTCCCGGCAGGGGCATCATCCCGCTCGTCCCCAACAAACATACGTCCAGCATATTCCCTCGCAATCTCAGCAAAACAAAAAATTTCCACAAATTGTATAACTGTTATCTTATCATATTTTTCCGACTTTCGCAAGGGCGCAGCAAAACAAAAAGCGCGGGTTTACATCACCTCGCGCTTTTTGGATACCTGAACCGGGATAACGAACGAGCCGGCAATCCGGTCGCAGCAATCCTCGCACAGAACAAAGCTGTGTACCTCCAGATCCTTTCTGGAAAAATATCCCCATTCCTTGCCGCCTTCAAACGCATCCTCCAGCAGCATTCCGTTCTCCGTTTTCAACTGCCGGCCGCAGCAGTTGCACCGTATCTCCAGACTCTTTTTCCCGCTCATAGCCCATTCTCCATTTCTCCGTGCCCCGCACTCTGTCGTAATAATGAATCTCTATGCTAATCATAGCACATCCGCCTGTCGAAGCATAGTGGTAATTGCTGTAATCTCACGGAAGCAGGCCGCCCGTACGGCGGCTCTTGGATGCGGTCACGGAATTTCACAGGGCATAAATCTTCCGCAGCGCAACCCGCGGAATTTCCCGCAAAAAGGCATTTCCATGCTGCGCGGACGCGTCGTTCCCGAAGCGGTATAACTGCCGTCACTTCTTCCCGCACCCGGCTTCCCGTTCCTGCAGAACCGCATCTTCCGCCTGGCTTTCCGGACAGAACAGCCACATGATCAGCGCGTCCTCCTCCGGCTTTGTGTAAAAACGCTTCCGGATTCCCGCATCGGCAAAGCCGAGCCGCCGGTATACGCGGATGGCCGGCTTGTTGCTGACCCTGACCTCAAGCGTGAATGCCCAAAGCCCGGCGTTCCGGCCCAGGCGCAGAAGCTCCGAGAGCATCGCGTACGCCAGCCCGCGCCCGCGCGCATTTTCCCGGACTGCCACATTGCAGATCTGTCCCTCTCCGGCGACGCCCCACAGCCCGCAGTAAGCGGCAATCCGGCCGTCCTCCTCGACAACAAGATACAGGTTTTCCGGCTTGTGCATGGAGACCTCAAACCCCTCCCGGCTCCACGGATCACAAAAAATCTCCTTTTCGATTGCCGCGACCTGCTCCAGATCCTCCTCCCGCATTCCCCGTATAAAACATTCGGCCATTCTGCGTTCTCCCTTTCTCTTTTTCGATGCCGTCCCTAATGACGGGAAACCGACCGCCCTCCGCTATTCCGCGCTCCGCCCGGCGCTGTTTTGACGAGCCTCCAGCTCCTCGCGTTCCTTTCTCTCCCGCTCCGCCTGCGGCAGCCGGAGGTATACCGGGGCATGTTCCGCAGCCGTCTGCAGTCTGCCGCTTTCCCAGTAGATCTGCGCCAGCGCTCCAACTGCCCCGGCGCGCTGACGGGCGACATGGGCCGGAGCCAGGCTGTACGGCACCCGGAGTCCCTGCCGCAGCCGCTCCGCGAAAACCGGCACCCCGTCCCCGAGAAAAATCACAGGCCGGCCGGATTCGTTGACGCGGCCGATCACATCCTCAACGGCAGCAATCTCCTGCTCCCGGCATATAACAAAGCGCTCCTGCTCAAAGGTGTACAAGCCCGTATAGACCTGACTGCGCCGCGCGTCCATAATCGGACAGATCAGCCGCTCCGTGCCGAAACAGTTGTATGCCAGCGCGTCCACGGTCGGAATGCCGATCAGCGGCTTTCCAAGCGCCAGTCCGAGTCCCTTCGCCGTCGCCGAGCCGATGCGCAGCCCGGTGAATGAACCAGGCCCCTCTGCAACCGCGATGGCATCCAGCTCGTCCAATGGCAGCTCCGTCATGCGCACCAGCTCGTCGATCATCGGGAGCAGCGTCTGCGAATGCGTTTTCTTGTAATTTACCGTATACTCCGCGATCAGCACGCCATCCGCGAGAATTGCGGCGGACGCGACAAGTCCGGAGCTGTCGATTGCGAGTATTCTCATAATTCCTCCATTCCGCCGCGCAAACGGCATTTTTCATTCAGGAGACTCCGCGTCGAGCAATGCCTCCCCCGGGCCGGCCAGCCGTATCCGGCGGAAGTCAAAACCTCTGCTCCAATCCTTCTCTATTGTGATCCGCGTCACCTCCGGCGGAAGCAGCTCCGCGATCAGCGATGCCCATTCGATCAGGCATATTCCGTTTCCGTAAAAATAGTCTTCGTATCCGATTTCCTCCATCTCCTCTGCATCGGAAATCCGGTATACGTCGAAATGACAGAAGGGCAGACGTCCCCCTTCATAGATCTGAACGATTGTAAAAGTAGGGCTGGAAACCGGCTCCGAAATACCCAGCCCACTCGCAAAGCCCTGTGTAAATACCGTTTTCCCCGTTCCGAGCTCGCCGTCCAGGCAGAAGATCATGCCGGCGCCGGCCTCTCTCCCGAGCCGTTCGCCGAGCCGGAACGTCTCCGCCGCGCTGCTGCTTTCCAGTATCATACCCGCCTCCTGTTTTTCATTGTCATATCTGCCTCTTCTCTACGCACGGAAGCGGCATTTGCAGAGTTTCGGATTAACATGCTCCTTCACTGCCGTGCGGAATGTGTCCGTCTGGATGCCCAGCTCGTCCTTCGGAAAAATATATGCCCGTGTAAGAGAGAGGTAAATATAAAAATCCTTTCCTGTTTCGACCACACGACGCAGCTCATCCCACGACACGGTAAGATTCTCTTCCCCCTGCGAAACGGTGATTCCCCCGTCATTGACTGCGTAATCCAGCGGCTTAGCAAACATTGGTGTCAATTTTACCTGCTTCGCCGCTTTATAATATAGGTACAGCGGGTTGATCACGGTAAACAGCGCCGCAACGACAGCGAGCGCCGCCTTCGATCCGGCAGTGCTTCCGAACCCGGCAATCAGAAGTACAAGTGCTCCCCCGCTGATCATCAGATTGATAATGCCGGCCATGCCGGCATAGCCGTGATGCATTAAAAAGCGGTACATCGTTTTCACCCTCATCGTCACACTGAATCTGATCTCTTCCATAAAAACCTGCCTCCAACCTTGTATATGCTTGTTTTTCCGCCCTGCCCTCATTTTTTCTTTGTCCCCGCCGAATCGTCAGCCGGACTCTTCGGGAATTCCGAACGCAAAAAAACAGGACTGCGCACGCAGCTGCCGTACGCCAGTCCCATTATAGCAGATTTAAAAAAAATTACAACCATCCGCCGCGGCCGGGTTCAATGATATTCATCGCGCCCGCCTTTTCCGAAGCGTTTCCACTCCTCTGTCAGAATTCGGTTTTACGGGAAATTAGTGCTTTCATTGCCCGAAACTTTCATTATCCAAAACTTTCATTGTCCGAAATTTTCATTATCCGAAACTTTCATTGTCCGAAATTTTCAGTATACCGCAGCGGCTTATGCCGAATGAACTCAAAGCTTCACTTCTTGCACCGCTTTTTGTGTTCCTGATTCCTGTTTCCTATGCTCCCCGCTTTCCGCTGCTGCCAGCCGCTTCTTTCTTTAAAAATTTCTAAAACAGATCGTACTTAATTACATCCATAACCGCTTCCCCGTCAGCAAAGAAGGAAATGCCTTTTGCTGAGAGATCCGTCATAATCACAGCGGTCATCACCTGCTCGCCGTCACCGATAAATACCTCAGCGCTGAATCGATCCAGAATCAGCCTCAGCTTAAGCTCTCCGTTCCCCGCAGAAACAAGGCTGCTCCGCTGGTGAACATAAGCTCTGCGGGAACCGGAAAAGGTACGGTCTATTTTTAATACGGACTCATGCGGACGATAGCTCAGCGCCGTGCGGTACGTATTATCCTGCGCAAAGCAGACGGAAAATTTCCTGTACGGATGTTCCGCCTCCTTCGCCCGTACCGTTAATTCCAGCTCCAGAACTCTTCCCTCTATGCCGTTTAAAACCAGCTCTCCGCTTACGAAAATTCCATGATATTCCACCTTGTTGCTGCGGCAGGCCAGAAGTTCTCTGACCGGCTGCTGGTACAATCTCCCGTTTTTTACAGAAAGCTCGCGCGGCAGGGTCATCTGCCCGAACCATTTCTTCCCGTCCGTTCCATTCTGGTCGCAGGTCTCCCAGTTCTGCATCCATGCAATCATGATCCTGCGCCCGTCCGGGGCCAGCATTGTCTGGGGAGCGTAAAAGTCAATGCCGCCGTCCACCGCCTGATGCTTCTCCCACCGGAACTTCTTTTCTGCTTTGTCATATTCGCCGACCAGGCACAGCGTGCCGTTCCCGTTATGGTACTCCAGTCCCTCCGGCAGCATATCCTGCGGGCTGCAGAGCAATATATGCTTTCCGTCCAGAGCAAAAAAATCAGGGCACTCCCACATTCTTCCAAATCTTCCGTCATTCTCCACCAGCACGCTTTCAAATTTCCACGAAAAACCATCCGGGCTGCCAAAAAGCAGAATAGCGCCGAGTCCCGGCTGTCCGCTTCTGCGCGCCCCTGCCACGCAATGGAAGCTGCCGTCCCCCTCCTGCCAGATTTTCGGGTCGCGGAAATCGCTGCGGCTCATTCCCTCCGGCAGAGCCGACGTGTCAATAACGGGATTTTTTTCATATTTCTGATAATTCCTTCCATCCCCAACAGCAATACACTGCGCCTGAATCGTCTCTCCGCGTTCCTCCTCCCTGCGGACACCGGTATACATTAAAAGCTGTCTTCCGTCTGCAAATGGCAGCGCGCTGCCGGAAAAACATCCTTCCGCATCGTACGCCTCATCCGGAGCCAGTGCTGCGGGAAGATAATCCCAGCGCAGCAGATCCCGGCTCACCGCATGTCCCCAGTGCATCGTGTCCCACACCGTATCGTAGGGGTTGCTCTGATAAAACAAATGATATTCACCCTGATAAAAAGAAAAACCGTTGGGATCGTTCATCCAGCCCACACAGGGCGATAAATGAAATTTCGGCCTGGAATCGTCCCCGATTTTTTTGCCGGCCTCCTTCTCGTAATCTCTGGCAAACAACAATTTCTGGTTAATCACAAATATCCTCCCATATTAAGTTCCGCATACTCCCTCCCCGCGCCACAGCATTTTATCCCTGCCGGCTGTCTGCATCGCTCTTCAGCAGCCGGCTGATCCTTTTGTAAATCAGCATCGTGATTGTGCCGACCGCCCCGCATTTAATCAGGTTAAACGGCGTGACGGCGAACACGACAAAGCTGAACATTCCGGAAATCATTCCGTTTTTTTCCGTTCCCATTGCCACCAGGGAGCTGATATCCATGTGAAATGCTTTAGCGTAGGCCGGGAGCAGCACAAATGCATTCAAAAGGCAGCCCGCAGCGATACAAACTGCGGTACCGAGCACTATGCCGATCAGGGCATTTCTTTTTGACTTTCGTGCAAAATAGAGGATTGCCGCCGGCACAACAAATGCACAGCCGATCAGAAAATTTGCGAATTCCCCGACAAATGCGGTTGTGGTACCGCCGATCAGCACGTTCAGCACAATTTTGATAAATTCAATCACAACTCCTGCCACCGGTCCCAGCGTAAACGCGCCGATCAGCACCGGCAGCTCGCTCAGATCGATTTTATAGAAAGTCGGAAGAAAGCCGAGCGGCATCGAGAACATGTTGAGCACAAATGCAACCGCGGAAAGAAGCGCGATCAGTGTCATCCGATGCACCTTCAGCTTTTCGTTCCTGCGCGGTATCCCCTTTTTCTTTGCGAAATAGGCTTCTGCACCGAACGCAGCCGCAAGAATCAGCGCTACGATCGCTATGCTGAGCAGAAGGAAACCGACATTGTCCTTTGCTGTGTCCAGCAGTTTGCCGAGCACCTTGCCCGGCGCCTGAAAGAAATCTTTGATTTTATCCATAACCTCTCCTTTTACAGGATCTTCCGGCATTCCGGAATTTTTCCCTGAGCTTTCCGGAATTTCATATTTGCACTCTGTAAATAAAAATTCCCCGGAAAAGCTCCAGGGAATGAAAAGCATCTTCACAAAACAGGTCGTGCGCCAAAAAACAACACACCCCCTGCTGCTCCGAAAAATTCTTCTCTCATCCAGACTGTACTGTCGGTTTTGGAATCTCACCAAATCCTGATTTGAACCTCTGCCAAATCCTGCGCAAAGCGCTCGCGGACTTTACCGCCGATCGGGAATTTCACCCTGCCCTGAAGAATCCGTATTTATTTTTTTGACATTATAGCATTGCGCAAGAAATAAATCAAGTGATTTCCGGTATTTTTTCGACCTGTTTCTGCACAGTGCAAATGTGCAGACAAAAGCGGCGCCGGAAAAAAACATCTATGCACCAACAATTGTCCCGCCGTTTGGATGGAGCACCTGACCTGTCATATAGCAGGACTCATCCGACGCAAGAAATAGTACTCCTGCCGCAATCTGCGACTGCGCAAACGGTGCCGCTTTGACACTGTCCGGCAGGAATCCGGCTCACCGAAGTGCGCTTTCCATCAGAAACAGCAGCTCCAGCGCGCTCCGGAAGCTTTTTTCGCAGTTTCCGTCAAGCCAGTACACATTCCCCTGCCAGGTGGCATTTTTCCGGAAAATTACTTTTACATGAAAGGTCGCCCGCTTTCCTCTTCCCTCCTGCGGAAAGGGCGTAGCCAGCACGGCCTGGCTGATCTCCGCCTCCCCGGGATCATCGGAAAAGCTCCTTGTCTTTGTTGTTTTCTGAGGATATTCATAGCTGTCATACAGACTGTCCAGCTTTTTTACAAGCTGGAGCACATTCTCAAAAATGATCGGCTCAGAATAATAATTGCTGTAGAGCCTGCCTTTCAGCTCACCCGCATTGTACTCGTCCACACAGATCCGGCTCGAACACATTTCGTTCAGTAATCTGCCCTCCATTCCCTTCGGCATACGGCTTCCCCTCCTTCTTGCTGCCGGCCTGACCTTTGGCATTTTTGGGAATCTTGCAGCATTTGCCAGTTCCGGTTTTCTGCTCCTTGAAGCTTATATCCATCTGTCTAAAAGGCATTTCTGTAGTTCCCGTTTCGTTTCTCTGCTCCGCGCAGTCTTACATTTCTTCCGCTTTGCAGCGGATTCCTCCGGTTCAGCGTTCCGTCAGGTATTTTTCCAGGCCTGCCGCAATACCGCTTACGATTTTGTCCTGATACTCCTCCGTTGCCATCCGCAGATCCTCTGTCTTATTTGTCATATAGCCCATCTCGACGATGGTGACCGGCACCTGACACCAGTTGATTCCACTCATTGTATCCGTCTCCCAGACTCCGCGGCTCTTTGCCCCGGTTTCCTCCAGCATGCTGTCCAGGATACAGTCCGAAAGCCTGCGGCTTTCTTCGTACAGATCTCCACAGTAACGGTTGCCTTCCGTCTGGCATATAGTCATCATGCCCTGCACCTCCGTGTTTTCCGAACCGTTGGCATGCACACGGACAAAGGCATCCGCCCCGATTTTGTTTGCAATCTCCGCCCGCTCGGCATTGCTGATATCAATCGAATTTGTCTCGCGGATCATCACCACATTATAGCCTTTCTCGATCAGAACGTCCCGGAGCTTCTGCGCTACTGCAAGATTTAGCTCATATTCCGGTACGCCGGAAAAGCGTCCCTGCGTCCCCGAAGACACCTTTGCCTTGTTCTCGGACGCCCCCGGTCCTACAGGCTCCTTATCATAATTTCCCTTCTCCTGATGCCCCGCGTCAATCACGATCCATGCGGCGGAAGCATTCGTCTCGTAGAAGATCCCGTCTTTTCCGCCGACGGAAGGCTCCTTCTCTTCGTCGGCAGGCTTTGCGGAAGGCGGCGCCTGCTTTTCTTCCAGATATTCCGCAAACATATAAGCTGTTCTTCCCTCGTACTCAACCTGGTACCATTCACCGATGCTGCCGGTACAGATCACCTCTATGTCCGGCTGAAGAAGCGTCAGCACATCGCCTTCCAGAGACGGAAGCGTTCTGACGTTGACGCGCGCTGTCGTCACCAGGGTTCTCGGCTCCCATTCCTCCACCTCGGACGGATCAAAAGCGAAGTCAGCAGGAGGAAGCGGTACCTGCAGTTCTCCCGGATTTTTTGAACCGGTACCATCCGGAGTTCCCGCAAAATCAGCGCCTTCCGGATTCCCCGGCTCATCAGCACTGTCCGGCTCTCCATCCGGTCCAGCATTACCCGGATTGTCTGACTCTCCTGTGCTGTTCTGATCTTTATCAGAACCAACATTATCTGGAATTTCTGACTCTGTCCTGCTGTTCTGATCCTCATCATAATCAGCATTTCCTGGCTCTCCTGCACCGTTCTGATTTGCATCTGGTCCGTCATTTGCAGGATTCCTTGATTCTGCTGTGCTGTTTTTGTCTTTTTCAGTATTAATATTTTGAGTATTCCCAATCTCTTCTGTATTATTTTCACCCGGCCGGCTCGTGTTTCCCGTCTCCTGCCCGGCCGGCACCGGCGCCGCATCCCCGTCTTCTTTTCCACATCCCGCGCAGAGGCAGAGAGATGCAAGCAGCAAAACTTTTATTCCTTTCAATGGTCTCATCTTTCCTCTTCTTCCGCCGCACATGCGGCAATTTAATGAAACAAGCCTGTACCGGCAGGATACACAAAGTCCAGATACGAAAATTAATTCTCAACCCTTTTCCCGCCTTTACTGCAAGGCCGTCCCGCCATATCTTCTTCACTGATAAATCTGAATTTTTCCTTTATTTTTCATTTTTATTGGTTTTCCTGCCGGAACAGCAAACCGCTCAGGCTCCGGTAAATCAAATGACCAAATACAAAAAAGCACCTGCAAACAGATCCCCGGAAAGCCGGAAACCGGTCTGCAAGTGTCAAAATTATACCTGATTCAACAATTATTGTCAAGCCGGCAAGCGGCCTGTCCGTTTTATTTTACATGAAGCAGATAAAAATCGTCCGAAAACAGCGCTTCCCCGCCTGCGAGCGGCTCAAATACCTCCCTGCACCACCGTTTCAGGCGGGCAGGAAACCATTCCTCCCCCGGCCAGCGGCCGCAGTGCATAAGTATGCCAAGCAGAATATTCAGCGCAAAACAGCAGTCAATCATACCCAGGCAGATATTTCCTCCGGCTGATACATATCCCGCCGCTGCTGCACGCCGGCTCTCCAGTCCGCTGAGGCTGCAGAACAGAGACGATAGATCCATCATCGGATGGCAGTAGCCGAACAGGGAAAAATCAATCGGTACCAGCCCGTTATCGGTAATCAGGATATTCGACAGGGAGAGGTCGCTATGCGTTAAGATCATATCATTCTCCGCTTCGCGCAGCTTTTCTGCTATATAATCCAGTGCATCGCCCATATTACGGGCACAGGCCACATCCCAGGCTCCCTCCTCTTTTCTTTGCTCCAGCTTCCGTTTCAGCCGGCAGCACAGATCACTGTCGTATTTCAGCACGGGAATTTTCGGACTCAGGCACGCCAGCTTGTGCAGCCGGCCGGTCAGCTCTCCCATCTGAAAACACAGCTCGGAATCCACCGCGTCCTTTTCCGGAATTCTGCCGGGCAGCCAGGTAAGCAAAGTGGCGGCCGTACCGTCGGAAAGTATGGTCACAAACCTGCCTTCCCTGTCCGTACAGGGTTTTTGCACCGGCATTCCGTTCGCGCTCAGAAAAGTTAAAAATTCAAGCTCCCTCCGATAAATCTCCGCACGATTAAGGCCTTCATAAAGCGAAGCCGTAAAGAACCCCTCCGCATGCTTATGAATCCGCAGGAGATACCGGCCGTCGACCCGGAAGGTCATATTCTCATTATGGCGTATCAGTTCTGCCTGCGCATCCGGCATTCCGTATTGCAGAAGCGCTTCCGCAAGATAATCCGGCATCATTCTCTTCCCCTTTTCCGACGCATTATATCAGCGTCTTTTTCTTTATGCTCTCCATCAAAAACCTCTTGAAACCCTTTTCGGGGGAGCCGCCAGGAGCCGCGCCCGCCGAGGTAAATACCATTTCGGCTCCCTTTTCCCTGAGGTACGGCTTCCACTCAGGCATAGCCGAACCGTCAGCATCGGCTCCGTTCGGATCACCGCTCCGGATAAAATTGCAGAAATAGTTGCACATCTGCCGCGCCAGATCATAGTGCCTGCCGACAAACGGCCTCCAGCATTTTGCAAGCGTCTCGAAGAAAAACCAGAGATCGACGGAGTGAAAGGTTCCCGGATTATCCCAGCCGGGGATATCCGGTGCAAACCTGTAATAATAACAGTTCTGTGCTCCTCCGGTTTCACGAACCTGCTCAAACAGCGTCTTGACCGTGCATTCAATGCCGCTGACCGGCGCGTAATTCCCCTCTCCGTGCATCTCCCACGCTTCCCGGAAGCTTAAGAATTCGTCCGCCCTGTCTCCGAACAGCTCCGACGCAGCTGCACGGTACGCCTCCTCCGAAGCAGCGGAAATCACATTCGGAAATTCGTCCGCCGTATTGCCCGCCATAATCGGGACCTGCGCATGCCGGTTCTCCAGAAAAAGCCGGATGGTATCTCCGATGCAGAATTTATTGTCGATAACGGTCGCCATCATCGGATGGCGCCGCACATATTCTGCATACCTGTCGCGGATATATACTGCGTCCAGCTGCCGCGCTTCGGAAAGCGACGGCGCGCCGAGGTATTTCAGAAAACTTTCGCCGTTCGTCTCGGCCTCGGAGAGCGTCTTGGAAATCAGAAACGGGTCATCCCGGTACGGGCTGCGGATCATGCCGCTCATCACAACAGCCCGCTGAAACAGCCCGATGCTTCCGGGGGAGGTCAGCTGCGCCACAACGCTTCCTCCGCCCGCCGACTGCCCCGCAATCGTGATATTCTCCGGATCGCCGCCGAATTCCGCAATATTGCGGATCACCCATTCCAGACCGGCACGCTGATCCAGATTTCCGAAATTGGCCGGCGCATCCGGCTGTTCCTTCGTCAGTTCCGGATGCGCCAAAAAACCGAACACATTCAGCCGGTAATTAACCGTAACCACCACCACACCGCGCCTCGCAAGCCTCTCGCCGTCAAATTCCATCTCTGCCGTATAGCCCCACTGCAGGCCGCCTCCGAAAAACCACACGAGCACCGGCTGCTTCTCCCCCGCTTTCCTTGCTCCGGTCCACACGTTCAGATACAGACAGTCCTCGCTCATCGGAATTTCCGGATCAACATGCCACTCGCGGCAATAGATATTATCCCCGAGCCCCGGCGTATCCTGCACGGAGATCGGCCCGAAGCGGTATGCTTTGCGCACGCCGCTCCAGTTCTCACAGGGCTGCGGCGCGCGCCAGCGGTTTTCCCCTACCGGAGGAGCCGCGAACGGAATCCCCCGGAACGCCGTAATTCTCGGGTCCGCTGCCGGAAGCCCTCTCACAAGACCGTTTTCTGTTTTTGCTGTTCGAATCATTCCTCTTTCTCCTCTGTTTTCCGGCCCCGGCCGATATTACGGGGATGCTGCGTTTTACCGGCGCGGGGGTTCTCTGCACAAATCCTCCGTTCCGCCGGATCATACCTTAAAGATACGGATATTCTTGTCAATTATGTCGGAAAGTGTAGCGAGCTGTTCTGCCGCCTGTGCCACATCCTTCACCATCTCGTGAACCATCTCAATGGAGGCCAGCGACTCCTCTGTTCCAGCCGCGTTCTCCTGCGCGATGGCAGTAAGGCTCTGAACAACATCGATAACCTCAGCCCGCTCCGAATCCGTACTGCTGATGGAACGGCCGATCCCGGAAATTCCATGCTGCGTAACCTCAATATCGTGATTCACCTGGTTGAATTTCTCTTCGGTTTCCGTCAGATGTTCGTTCTGCTCCACCATAATCTGCTTCACATCGTTCATCACCGTTACAGCAGCGGAGGAATCCTCAAGCAGTGCAACAACCACATCGTCGATATACTGTGCAGAGCTGTTTGACTGCTCGGCAAGCTTCTTGATCTGATCGGCCACAACGGCGAAGCCTCTGCCCTGATCCCCGGCGCGCGCCGCCTCGATGGATGCATTCAGAGAAAGCAGATTCGTCTCCTCGGCAATGCTTGTGATAAGCTCCGCGGCATCCTTGATCTTCATTACGGACTCGTTTGTGGAAAGTGTCTGTCGGTTGATCTTTTCAATTGCCTCCTTTGCCCGGCGATTAATATCCACCAGCGCCTGCAGCGTTCCGAGCGCCTGATTGCTGGATATACTGATCCGGGAAGCAACGGCATCCAGCTGCTGGGATCTCTCCCTTGCATCCGTAATCTGTTCTCCGATGCACACAACACTCTCCGAAGCCTTCTCCGTCTCGGTCGCCTGACTTGCCGCTCCGGAAGCAATCTCCTGAACCGCGCTCTCCACGTTTCGGATTGCACTGGAGGTCGAATTGGAGTTGTCGCTCATCAGCCGGGAAGTTTTCTGCAGCTCATCGCTCTGTTCCCGCAGTTCAATCAGCACCCTGTGGATCGAATCCACAAGCGCTTTGGTCGCCCCGGCAATCATGCCGACTTCGTCCTTCCGGCCCAGAAAATCCTCCAGCTTTTCCTTCTTTGTAAAATCAAGCTTTCCAAGCTCCTGAATAATCGCAGCTTCCCGGCGGATATCCTTTGCCTGCGCAGCCACGCACACCCATATCGCGGCGGCTATCACAGCAAGAACGACCGCGCAGAGCAGAATAAGAATTGTCATCAGCCGGCTGACCGGCGCAAACACGTCGGAACGATCGGTAAGTACTGCGAACACCCAATCCCGGTCCGCCATGTAGTTCATCACGGAAATAACGCGCGGCCCGCCGTCTGCCTCGTCAAACTCGTAGGAAGAGGCCCGCCCCGCCCCCTTTGCCTGCTGCAGCATCCGCAGATGTTCCTCATTCTCGATATCGGTACCGATCAGTTCATCCTCCGGGCAGAAAATATATTTTCCCGTCGCGGCATCGAGAAGCATATACCGGCGGCTTGACGCTTCGCCGTAAAGCTCGTTCAGCTTGTCGCGCAGACCCGATGCGTAGATCGCCGCCCCCACGTAACCCGCCGGGCTGCCGCCGCTGCCTGCCACCGGGTAATACATGGAAATCACCTGCAGCCCCGTTGACTTGGAAGCCATAATTCCGGTGTTGTACATTCCTCTGGAAAGTTCTCCCTGCAGCTGTGCAAGGCTGTCGCCCTGGCGCAGCTGCACACCGATCACACCCTGCACGCGGGAAGCCAGAACTGTCGAATCCCAGGCAGAGGCATAAATATTCTCCAGATTATCCCCCACGCCGGCGTATTTTTCCGTATATTCCTGCAGCTCGCGGCGTACCTTCTCGTCCTCCGGAGCTGCAAACGCCCGCAGAAGCTCCGGCGCCTGCGCATAATTGATCAGATAGGCCTCTGCCTTGTCCACATAGTCCTTCACAAGCTCCGTCTGCATTTCCACGGAATCGCCCATCTGCTGCAGAATGGAATCCTGCATAACCTTTCTCATCTGCAGATTAATGCCGAAACACAGGCCTGTCAGCCCAAGCGCCAGAATTGCAATCGATAAAATATTGATCTTAAAAGCAAGCCTCACGTTTTTCATCTGCTTCCTCCATTCCGCGGAAATCCGCTCTCAGGTTTTTTTAACCTCGCTAATCGCCGCAGTGCAGCGTAAACGACCGGAGACTGGCGTTCCCAGGCCCCCGGTATGTAATGTAAATCGCCTGTTTCCCGTCCGGCAGGGAAAGCTCCGCTGAATAATCCTCCCAAACATTCGAATACTGCACCGGAATCCGCGCGAGCACCTCCCCGTCCCAGCGGTTCCGGATCTCAAAGGCGCCGTTCGCGTAGCCGCGCGCACTGACGGTGATTTTACGCACGGACCGGCAGTCAAAATATTTAAAGCCCGCCGACGCCGAATCGGTAATATTGGCAATATAACCATTCTCCTCGTCGCCGTCCCTGCCGTCCTGCATGATTTTCGGGAAGCGGTCGCCGCCGACATAGACGGACGGCTCCTTCGTAAACAGACTGCAGGCCAGATAAGCCGGATATTCTCCCTTTCCCGGGAGCGAACCGCCGTTGAGCCCGCAGGAGGTCAGCTCTGCCTGCGGGATGCTGCCGTCCGCCGCAAAGCAGATTTCTTCCGCGCAGCCCTGCCGGCTGTACCAGGTGCCGTTTGTATGACGGTGATAGAAAATATACCATTTACCGGCAATTTCCACAATGCTGCCGTGGTTGTTTGCGCCGTAGGCCATCGGCAGATCCGCCGGCTTGTAGCTGTCAATATGGAGGTCGCAGTTGCTTACCAGAACCCCGCCGTAACGGAATTTCCCAAGCGGACTGTCCGACGTCGCATAACAGAGCTCGTGCATCACCTCCGAGGAATAAACGAAATAATAGGTGTCTCCCCGTTTCCGGATCGAAGATGCCTCAAAGAAGGCATGCCCTTCAAAGCCCGTGCCCGCGCTGTATTCCGAGCCGGGAACGACAAGCGCCGGCGGCTCCTTTATCGTGAGCATATCCGGCTCGAGCACCGTAACCATCGCCCCGGTCCGGGAGCGGTCTCCCCGCCCGCAGAAACCCGTATACAGATAGGTAAGACCATTCTCCGTAAGCACGCCCGGATCAAACTGCGGCTCATCTCCTGCTCTTTCGCCGAGCCTTGTCCCGTCCGGATAATGCACATAGCCAAGAAAGCGGTAGCGCCCTGCCGGCGTATCACTCACCGCCACGGATACCACGGAAACATGATCAAGCACATAGTAAAGATAGTATTTTCCGTTCGGTCCGACCGTGATATCCGGCGCATAAAGGCACATTTTCCCGTCTCTGTTCAGCGGATCCTCCGTCTTCGGATAGATAACGCCCTCATAGCGCCAGTTTCCCAGATCATCCTCCGGCGCGGACCAGCAGACATAATCTCCTAGGCAGAACACATGCCCGTTGTAATAGTCGTGAGAGCCGTACACGTAGACCCTGCCGTCAAAAACGTACGGCTCCGCGTCCGGTATGTACTCCCAGGAAGGTAAATAAGGATTGAACGCACATTTCTTCATCAACTGCACTCCTTTCCCTTATGGCGCCGGAAGCTGCCCGGCACTGCTCCGCTTTGCGGTCAGAAACCGCCGCTCCGGCTTATCCTCCGGAGCCTGTAAACACCTGCGCCATAACAAAATAAAAAGTCCGAACGAAACGTTCCGGCTTTTTTCCTTTGGGGTTGTTCAAAATGACAAAAACTCATGGCTGTTACCATGATATATTTATAAGTTTACACCAAGTTGCTTTTCAAAGAAAAAGCAAATATTGCTTTCTTTCCTTCATTTCTTGCTTTATTTCCTTTTTTCTACAAACACATATTTATCTTACCCTGAAACTTCTGCCTTGGAAACTAAAAATCCGCCGCATTTTATGTTTTTTTGCAGGTATGCAGTCGTTGACATCCGCCTCAAAACACAATATAATTGTATTATCGAAAAGATTTTCTTAAAGTGATCGGCTCTGCCGCGGCGCCGCGGACAGAATTCGGCGCTGTGCCGGGTATTTTCGGAAAGGATGCGCGTCATGAAGAACAGAATTCAGATAAGAATGCTCGGAGAATTTTCGCTTGCCTGCGGCGATTGCATTGTCTCCGATAAGGATAACCGCTCGAAAAAGGTTTGGACGCTTCTGGAATACCTGATCGCGTTTCACACGGCTGAAATTTCCCGTGAAACACTGCTCGGGCTGCTCTGGCCGTGCGCGGAGGGCGGCATCGACTCGGAAAATGCCCTGAAAACGCTCCTGCACCGCGCCCGCGCCGTTCTCGATTCGCTCGGCGGCGCACCTCAGAAGCTGATCCTGCACCGCCGCGGCGCGTTTCAATGGAACAATTCCGCCGATTTTGAGCTGGATCTTGATCTGTTTCACCATGCCTGCTCCTCGGCCTCCGATCCGGAGCTTTCCGACGAAGAACAGCTTGAATTCTGTGTCAGCGCGTTCCGCCTGTACCGCGGACGCTTCCTCCCGAAAAACACGGAGGACGACTGGGTAATCCCGGTCGCGGAATATTATCACTCTCTGTATATCGCAACGGTACACCGCATGATTGAGCTCCTCATATCGCGCAGCCGTTTTGACGAAGTGATCCGCACTGCTTCCGCCGCCTCCGCCATCGACCCATACGACGAGCTGCTTCACTATCACCTGATCCGCAGTCTGTATATGACAGGGCGGCGCAGGGACGCGGTGGAGCGCTATCACGAGGTTCTCCGGCTTTTCTATGATAAATTCGGCATCAATCCCTCTGAGGATATTACAAATCTATACAAAGAAATTATCCGGGAGGAGCTTTTTCCCGTCGCGGACCTGAATATTATCAAAGGGCAGCTGCGGGAGCACAATGCAAAAAAACGTGCCTATTTCTGCGATTTTTCCGTATTCAAGAACTTTTATCACGTCGAGGCGCGCAGTGCGCTGAGAAGCGGTTTGTCCGTTTTTCTCTGCCTGATTACGCTTGAGCCTGCAGGCGGCGCGTCAAAGCCGGCGGAAGGCAATTCGCTGATGGCCTCCGCCATGGCCCGGATGGCCGACACCATCGGACAGTCTCTGCGCGCCGGCGATGTCTACGCACGCTACTCGGCCTGCCAGTACATTATTATGGTCTCAGCAGCCAGCTACGAAAACTGCACCAAAATAGGCCAGCGTATCACGGAGGGCTTTTCAGCTCTGAAACCGAAGCTCAGCGTTCGCGTCTTCTTCACGCTGAGCGAGCTGGAACCCCTTCTGTTTGAGAGCGACCCGCACGCAGGGCGCAGGCCGGGATCCGCAGAACGCACCGGTCGGAACCCAGAGGAATCCGCGTCAGACGATGCCGCTGCCCGGCCCGCCGCCGATAAAATGCCGGTCTGACTCCCCGCCGGATCAGGAACGGCCGCACCGGACAGTCTTAAAAAGCTGTCCGGTGCGGCCGTTTTGAAACTGCTCTGCAAAATCATAAAATCATAGTAAGCTGAATTCTTTTTTTCTGCAGATCAACGCTCATAACCTTCACCTCGATGATATCCCCGACGCTCACTACATCCAGCGGATGCTTGACAAACCGGTTCTTCGCCATCTGGGATATGTGTACGAGCCCGTCCTGGTGAACACCGATATCGACGAACGCCCCGAAATCAATGACATTGCGCACGGTTCCCTTGAGCACCATGCCCTCCGCCAGATCCTTCATCTCCAGCACATCCGTGCGCAGGATCGGTTTCGGCATCTCATCGCGCGGGTCGCGGCCAGGCTTTTCCAGCTCCCGGATAATATCGCTCAGCGTGATCTCACCGATGCCCAGCTCCGCGGCCAGCTTCTTTTTATCGCGGATCAGCGAACCGAGCTGGGATAAGCCGCCATTCTTTGCAGCAGCTCCGTTTCCGGCATGTCCTTTGCTGCCTGACGTATCTTCTTTGATCTCTCTGCGGCTGCCGGCCGTTTTTTCTTCAGCCCGCCGTCCCGCCGTTCCATCCGCCGGCGCACCGTTCATTGCCTTCATCAGCAGCCGTCCCATGGCGGTATCCGCACTGCGCACCTGGACGGTTTTTTCTCTTTTCCGGCCCTCCCGGCGTTCTCCCGCGGTCTGCTCCGCTGCCTTTTCTGCTTTTTGGGCCTGCGCCTGCGCGCTCCTTGTTTCCGCCTGCAGTTTTTTGATATCGGCGGCCGTAAATCCAAGGCTTTCCAGCAGCTTTTCCGCCGCCGCGTACGACTCCGGATGGACGCTTGTCGCGTCGAGCGGGTTCGCCCCGTCAATAATGCGCAGGAAGCCGGCGCACTGCTCAAACGCCTTCGGGCCAAGCTTCGGCACCTTCAGCAGCTGCTGCCTTGTACGGAACTTCCCGTTTTCCTCGCGGTACGAAACAATATTCTTTGCAATCGGCTTCGTAATTCCGGAAATATACTCCAGCAGCGCCGCCGATGCCGTATTCAGATCAACGCCGACCCGGTTCACGCAGTCCTCCACAACACCTGTCAGAGCATCGCTCAGCTTCTTCTGGTTCATATCGTGCTGATACTGCCCGACGCCGATCGCCTTCGGCTCAATTTTGACAAGCTCCGCCAGCGGATCCTGCAGACGTCTCGCGATCGAGGCCGCACTGCGCTGTGCGACGTCGAAATCCGGAAATTCCTCCGTCGCCAGCTTGCTTGCCGAATAGACGCTCGCGCCGGCTTCGCTGACAATGACGTACTGCACCGGCCGGTCAAGCTCCTTCAGCAGCTCGACGATAACCTGCTCGGATTCGCGGGAAGCGGTGCCGTTGCCGACGGAAATCAGCGTGATATTGTATTTTTCAATCAGACGCTTTACAATGCGCTTCGCCTCGTCCACTCTGGCTTTCGAGGCGGCCACAGGATAGATTACCGCCGTATCGAGCACCTTGCCGGTCGCGTCGACCACGGCAAGCTTGCAGCCCGTCCGGATGCCCGGATCCCAGCCGAGCACAACCTGCCCGGCGATCGGCGGCTGCATCAGAAGCTGCCCGAGATTACGTCCGAAGACATGGATGGCGCCGTCCTCCGCTTTTTCGGTCAGCTCATTTCGGATCTCCCGCTCGATCGCCGGTGCGATCAGCCGGTCGTAGCTGTCGCGGATCACTGTGCGGATCGCCTCCTCCGTAACCGGGTTGCCTTTTTTAATCACGGCGTTCTCCAGATACGAAACAATCCGGCTCTCCGGAGCTATAATCTTCACGGTGAGTACCTTCTCGGCCTCGCCGCGGTTCAGCGCCAGCACGCGGTGCCCGGCAAGCTTGTCAAGCTTTTCCTCGAAATGGTAGTACATTTCATATACTGTTTCTGCCGTATCATCCTTCGCCTCAGAGCGGATGCTTCCAGCCTCACCCGTCAGCCTGCGGATCTGAATGCGGTATTCGGCCTCGTCCGAAACGCGCTCTGCGAGAATGTCCATCGCACCCTGCAGGGCCTCCTGCACGGACGCCACCTCTTTTTCGGTGCTGACATACCCGGCCGCAGTCTCAGACAGCGGTGTTTTCGTCTCCTGCTGCCAGATCAGATCCGCCAGCGGCTCCAGCCCCTTCTCCTTCGCAATCGTTGCTCTCGTGCGGCGCTTCGGGCGGTACGGACGGTACAGATCCTCCACCACGACCATTGTCTCCGCCGCCAGGATTGCCGCCCGCAGCTCCTCCGTCAGCTTTCCCTGCTCCTCGATGCTGCCGAGCACCTGCTGCTTTTTCTCCTCGAGATTGCGAAGATAAATCAGCCGCTCCGAAAGATTCCGCAGCACCTCGTCGTTGAGCGAGCCAGTCGCTTCCTTGCGGTAGCGCGCGATAAACGGGATTGTATTTCCTTCGTCAATCAGTTTTACGGCAGCCTCCGCCTGTTCCCGCCGGATTCCAAGCTCCACTCTCAGTTTTTCAATGATATCCATTTGCAAATAACTCCATTTCCGTTTCCTACTTTACGATCTCGTCGTAAACCGGACGAAGCGCCGGATAGATCTTCCGGAACACCTGATATTTCTTTTCGTATTTCTCCACGAGCTCCTGCTCCTGCTCCGTCGTGCTCACCACCTTGATCAGCTTCGCAGCCGCCTCCTCCACGGAAGCAAATCTGCCGCAGCCGACCGCCGCCAGAATTGCCGCACCGAAGCCCGGTCCCTCGGCACTGTTGATTTTATCCACCTTGACATTCATAATGTTGGCCACAATCCTGCACCAGAGCGGGCTCTTCGCGCCGCCGCCGTTCAGACGAACACGCTCGATTTTCACCCCGAAGGAGCGGGCAATTTCGAGTGCGTCGCGCAGGGCGAAGGTGACGCCCTCCAGCACCGCCTCGGTCATATCGGCGCGCGTCGTATCCATTGTCATGCCGACAAACGTGCCCCTCGCGTTCGGATTGTTGTGCGGCGTGCGCTCGCCCATCAGGTACGGCAGGAAAAATACCTGATTGTCCCCGAGCCTGCGGATGCCCTCCTGTTCCTTCGGATAATCCTTCGTTCCGATAATCTCGTCCATCCACCACTTGTTTGCGGAAGCTGCAGACAGCATGCAGCCGAGAAAATGATATCTGCCGTTCGCGTGGGCGAAGGAATGCATTGCATTTTCGGCATCTACGGCAAATTCGTCCGTCGCGATAAACACCGTGCCGGAGGTGCCGAGCGATACGCTGCACATACCGTGCTCCAGCGTGCCGGTGCCGACTGCTCCGGCGGCATTGTCGCCCGCTCCGGCGATTACGCGCACGCTCTCCGGAAGCTCCAGCTCCGCCGCCGACTGCGCCGTCAGCGTACCGACCGCCTGGTAGGATTCAAATACCCTTGCAAGCTGTTCCTCGCGGATGCCGACGATATCCATCATCTCCTTTGACCAGCACTTGTTTTTTACGTCAAACAGCAGCATGCCGGAGGCATCGGAGACATCCGTGCAGTGAACGCCGGAAAGCCGGTACGCCAGATAATCCTTCGGCAGCATAATTTTCTCGATTTTCGCAAAAATCTCCGGCTCGTGCTTTTTCACCCACAGAAGCTTCGGTGCCGTGAAGCCGGTGAGCGCCATATTGGCCGTGTACGCGGAAATTTTTTCTCTGCCGACCGTAATATTCAGATAATCGCATTCCTCCTGCGTGCGGCCGTCATTCCAGAGAATGGCCGGACGAAGCACATGGTCGTCCCTGTCAAGAATGACAAGTCCGTGCATCTGGCCCCCGAAACTGATGCCGTCCACCTGACTGCGGTCAAATCCGTCGAGCAGCTCCTTCATTCCCGACACAAACTGCTCCCACCAGTCCTCCGGCTTCTGCTCCGACCAGCCAGGCTTCGGGAAGTACAGCGGATACTCCCTCGTGACAATGTTTTTGATTTCTCCGTTTTCCTCCATCAGCAAAAGCTTGACCGAGGAAGTTCCAAGATCCACACCTACATAAAGCATACCTTTTCCTCCATTGCTCATTATTCTTTTTATTTGTTTATTTACTAAACTTATTATGTATGCTACACTGTCTCATGATAACAATTCTCCGGCATTTTGTCAATCAATCTGTCGCGGTTCAAACGAAAGGAGTTCCCCCATGGAAGCATACAAAAACAGCTATATCCGAAGCCTGAATTCCCGGCTTGTGCTGGAGCATATAATCCAGCTCGGTCCGATCTCCCGCGCGGAGCTGGCCCGGCAGACCGGCCTGACAAAAGCAACCGTATCCGCCATCACCGCGGAGCTGATTTCCGCCGGGCTTGCCGCCGAACTCGGCAGCGGCGACGCCGCGCTCGGGCGCAGGCCGATTCTGCTCGGCTTCTGCCGCCGGGCCGGCTTTGCCGTAAGCATTGATATCGAGCCGGACCGCATCCGCGCGCTGGCCGCCGACCTGCTCGGGGACGTACTTCTGTTCCGGCAGCTGCTAACGCCGGACGCGTCCGGGCTGATTGCCGCCCTGGCGGAGCTGATTGCTTCCATGCAGGCTGCGGTCGCTCCCCTGCTGCCGGAACAGACGCACGGACTCTGCGGCATCGCGCTCGGAATTCACGGTGTCGTGTGCGGTTCCAGGATCTCCTTCTCGCCTCATTACCGCATGGAGCAGCTTCCGATAGCGGCGGAACTCGAACAGCGGTTCCGGGTACCGGTCATCATCGACAACGAAGCAAACCTGGCAGTTACCGGCGAGGCCGCCTTTCTCCCGCCGGCGGACCGCAGCATTGCCGCGCTCAGCATCCACTCCGGCGTAGGCGCCGGTCTGCTGCTGAACGGCCGTCTGTACACCGGCTGCTTGGGCGGCGCCGGCGAATTCGGGCATACGATCCTTGTGCCGGGCGGCAGGCCGTGTGCCTGCGGAAGACTCGGCTGCCTTGAACAGTACGTTTCCGAGCGCGCGCTCACCGCGGACTATGCCGCCCGCACGGGCCGCGCAGGGGCGGATTACATGCTGCTGTCCGACGGTATCCGGGCACAGAAAAAAGAGGCTGCGGATGCAGTGGATACTTATCTCTACTATCTTTCCATCTGCATCAACAACCTCGTACAGGCATACGATCCGGAGCTTATATTTATTTCGGACCGTCTTCTTTCAGACTTCCCGGAGCTGCTGACCGTACTTTCTGCCCGCTGCTTTGGCCTGGCTTCCCGGCTTCGCCTTTCTCCTCCGGGCCGGAATGCTTCCCTGTACGGCGGAATCCACCGCTGTGTTCGAAAATTCCTGGATATCGGCACGCTTCCCTTCTGCGCTCCGCCGAAACTCCTTCTGTGACGGACTCGGATGTTTTTTTCTTCCGCATCGCTTGTTCCCGCATCCCTTCTGCTTTACCGCGCTGCCCAGGGCACCTTTCTGCGCCTCATGCCGCAGCGAACTCTGCTTTTCTCCGGGGCTCTGCCTTTGATATAGTACATATTCACATAATTCACAAGGCTCAGCTCCTGTTTCCGGCTCAAGCCTCTTCTTTCCCGGAGGAGACTGCGCTGTCCGGCACACGTCTTACATAATCTGCCGCCTGCTTCCGGATATGTATCTGCGCCTGCGGCATATCGCCTCCGTATTCCCCGTCAAGCGACCACGGCAGCTCCCCCTCGCAGCTTAAGCGCACCTCGCTGACATGTGCGTATACAATATTGTCGCTGCGGAGTTTTTTGCTGAGCAGCTCGTTCACAATATTGGTCAGGTCTATAAAGCTGCGCGGCCTGCGGATCAGCACCATCTCGAAAATACCGTCATCAAACTGCACTCCCTTGCCCATAATCCCTTTGAAGCCGCCGACAGAATCGGAATTGGAAATCATGCCGCAGATAAATTCGCCCTCCTCCGTCCGGTACCGGCTACCGGAGGCTGTCCTGTCCTGCTTCTTCGGAACATTTGCATGTTCTGCCGTGTCCGCCGGATTTTTCCCGGCCGGAGCCTGTTCCGCGTCCACCTGACTTCCGGCCGATGCCTGCCCTGGAGCAATCCGATCTCCGGCCTGCTCTGCTTCTTCCGGTACTCTGTCTGCCGGTACGCCTTCTGCCCCAGGTTCTTCTCCAGCCGACAGCTGCTCTGCTGCACCTGTCCGGTTCCTGATCGCCGATGCCTGCCCTGCCGGTTCGCCCTCTGACTCCGGTTCTGTCTCCGCCGGCGGCTGTTCTGCGCCTGCCGTTTTCTCAAATGCCGACGCCCGCTCTGCTGGTGTGCCTTCGTCCCCCGGCACTGTTCCGGCCGCCGGCTTTGCACTCTCGGACTTGCCGTCTGCCGGTGCATGTTTCGCAGTTTCCTGCTCCGTGCCGCTTTCCGCTCCATCCGCCAAAACAGGCTTTTCTTTGAAGATGGCTGCCCTTTTTTCAGCACTTTCTTCGCCTGCAAGAGCCGCAGATACTGCCGCTCTGTGCTCCGCCATCCTTCCGGCAGCGCATTTTTCCTCATCCGGGCAGTTTTCCGTATTGCTCTCGCAGAATTCCACTCTCAACCAATAGGATTTTACATTGTGAAGGCTTCCCACTCCGCGCAGAAGATACGCGGCGCGCCCAAGCAGATTCTTCATATTCTGAGGCGTATCATAGGAAACATCAGAAAACAGCCCAAAGGCTGCCGTATAGATAAAGCTCTTTCCGTCAATCTCTCCGACGTCGGACGGCACAGGCTCCCCGCAGGCGGCCAGGGCCGCTGCCTTCAGCGGCTGCTTCGGAATCTTCAGACTGTAGCTGAAATCATTGGTGGTACCGGCGGGAATAAAACCGATCGGGACGCGGCATCCAGAAGACAGCACTCCCTTCACAACCTCGCTTAAAGTCCCATCGCCGCCGGAGCACACGATCCGATCCGCCTCCCCGGAAGCCGCATAAGCTCTGGCAAATTCTGAAGCATCCCCCCGTTTTCCTGTCGGCAGCACAATAACTTCATACCCGAATTTAGAAAATTCGACGACAATATCCGACAATTTACTTTTGATTTTCGCCTTTCCCGCATTGGGATTATAAATAAAAACCAGCCTTTTTTTCACACTTACCCTCCGGCCCGCTCCTGCGGACGTTTATCACTACTTAAGAAGCCTATTCCCGCAGCTGCTCCGGCATACCTGCAACACTGCATATAACCTGATACCCTGTAAACAGGCAGAACATGCGAAATGCTGAAACCGATGCTTTTCAGGCTTCCCCTCCCGTATCCGGTGTACTTTCTACGCTCTCCTCCTCCGAATGGTTATCCCCTTTCGGGCTCTTCCTCCGCTTCCCGGCAATCATCCCGCCGATTTTTCCCGTCTGCTTCGCAGACAGGGAACCCCAGCCGTGCTGGATCACCTGATCATACAGTCCAAGCTCCTTTGCCATTTCATACTTGATCTTGTCCTCCGGTGCAATTTTACTGATGTCGATCGGCAATTTCTGTTTCATGACCTTCCTCACTTCCGTCATTTTTTTAACAGTATGCCCATCGTCCCCATTTTTAACCAGTAATTTACTCTCTGCCGCAGTGCTCCGAGTATTTACGCTGCCCTTCCGCATGCTGCATCGGCAGGAAACCCTCCCACGCCGCAGTGCTTCCGGCATTTCGCCGTCCATCCGCATGTTGCGTCGGCGGGAAACCCTCCCACGCCGTGGTGCTGAGTATAAACACCACCCTTCCGCACGCTGCATCGGCATGAACCCTCCCACGCTGCAGTGCTGAGTATTAGCACCGCCCTTCGCACGCCTGCATCGGCGGGAAATCCTCAGGCCGCAGAACTTCCGGCCTGTCTGCCTTTATACGCGCCCCGGCAACGGAACAGGAACCTCCTTCTGCAGATAAAAGGAATACAACACCGCTTCTCTGACCTGCTTCCCCGTAATTTCCGTCAGAGCCCTGCAATACAGCTCTATTTGCTTGGTATATCTCTCAAGCAGCGTCTCCTCCGGCGCCTCCGGCAGATAATCCGTTTTGTAATCCAGCACAACCAGTTCTCCGTCCTCCTCAAAAAAGACGTCGATGATTCCCTGGATCAGGATCGGCTCATCGCTTTTCATATTATAGAGCTCTCCGGCCGGGATCGCCAGCACAAACGGCTGCTCCCGCCATAACATGCCGCGCTCCCAGGCCGCGCGCATTCTCGCCGCGATGCGGCTACGGTAAAAGCGCTCCAGCCTGTAGACGGAAATTGCTTCTGTCTCCTGCGAATTCAGCAGCTTTTTCTCCGTCATCCGCTCAAGCTCCGACCTGATTTCGGCGGCTCCCATATTCTCTTTAAGCGGCAGGTATTCCAGAATACGGTGATACAAAGTACCGCGGTCCGTTCCGCGCATGGTTCCCTCAGATTTGAGAAACTCCGGCAGTGTTCCCTCGTAATGTTCCGGTGAGAAAACCCCCGCCGAGCCTTCCGTTGCAGTGTTCTGCACATTTTTCTCCGCTCCGGTCAGTGCATCTGCTCCGCTTTCGCTCTCCTGTTCACTTTTCCCCGGTCGAGCCTGTGCATCCGCTCCGCTTTCGCTGTTCCCCGCATTTTCCTCTTCCCTGTCCGCTTCCTCCCATAAATCCGGACCCGGCTCCGCCGGCGGACTCACCAACTCCGGCACGACGTATTCCTCCTCCGTGTCAGCCCGGCTTTTCAGCTCGGAAACACTTGTCTTGATCGGGAGCTGACGTTCCGCCTCGTAAGGATAATCAAACTTAAGATAACCGCAAAGTTCCTGCCACAAATCCTCCCGCGCTCCGACCTGATCCGGCACGGCGTCCAGAAATTCCCGGCGGGTAACCGACCTTTCCTCCCCCCGCTCCTGCTCCTGGCGATGCAGCTGCTCTGCGCCGATTTCCGTGACCCGGATCGTTTCCGTCTCCCCGAGCGCCGGCCCGATAAAATCCAGATAGCAGGCCGACCGGCGGAGCGAGAGATACCGCAGCTTTTCTTTCTCCGGCGTCCGGCCCGCTTCCCAGCGCTCCCGCTGCTTCCCGATATTCTTTACATAGCCGGTCAGAAAAAGCTTTTCCCGCGCTCTTGTCATGGCGACATACAGAAGCCGGAGCTCCTCTCCGAGCGTCTCCTCCGTCAGTGTGTTCTGCAGCAGCTTCTTTTTCAGCGTCGGGACAACCGTCCGCTTCTCCTCGTCAATATCATCCAGCGCAAGTCCCAGTTCCGGATGACAGATCACCCGTTCCCTCATATCCGTGAAATTGAACTTCTTTCCCGTTCCGCTCACAAAGACAACCGGAAACTCCAGTCCCTTGCTCCGGTGAATGCTCATGATCCGCACCGCATTATCATTTTCGCTGGCCCCGGCCGCCTCGCCGTAATCAATCTCATAAGAGATCAGCTTTTCCACATAGCGCACAAACTGAAACAGCCCGCGGTAGGAGCTCTGTTCAAAGGCCGCCGCCTTGGCCGAAAACATTCTCAGGTTATCGCTGCGCTGCGCACCGGCCGGCATGGCGGCAATAAAGCTGTCGTAACCGGTCCGGTCGTAAAGTTCTGTCAGAAGCTCCGGTACTGTGAGAATCCTGCTGCGCGCCCGCAGCTCCCGGAATACCGAAAGAAACAGACCGAGCTTTTCCCTGAGCGCCTCCTGCTCCCCCTGCAGCTCATATAACAGCACTGACTCGTAAAGCGGACGGTTTCTGCATCCGCTCCTGAGTACAGCCAGTTCGTTCGTACCAAGCCCGGCAAAGGGCGAGAGCAGCACGCCGGAGAACGGTATATCCTGCAGCGGATTGTCTAAACAGCGCAGATAATTGAGCAGCCATTTAATCTCAAGCGTATCAAAATATCCCTTCTGCGTATCGGATACCACAGGAATCCCCTGCGCCGCGAGCACCTGCGCAAACACCTCCGACCAGCCGCTCATCGTCCGGAGGAGAATCACGATATCCCGGTATTCGCATGGGGCAAGCGCATTCCCGCCGCCCGCTGCTTTCTTCTGCACGGTAAAACCGCCCGCTACAAGCTCCCTTATTTTCCGGGCGGCAAGCAGTGCCTCCCTTTCCTTCTCGGTATACTCCGCGGCAGCCTCCTGTCCTCCCGTAAGACTCTGAGCCTCTTCCTCCTCTTCCTGTGCCCGGTTCTCCTCCGCGTACAGCAGAAGAAGCTCCGTTTGGTTATCCATCGCCTCGTTATCCCGCGCGGCATATTCCGCACCGGCGTAAAGAGCCGCCTCCTTATCGTACTCGATCTGCCCGAGGCGCTCGCCCATAATTTTATAAAACAGATCGTTTACACTCTCCAGCACCTCCGCTCTGCTGCGGAAATTCCGGTGAAGGTCGATTCGCTGAAACAGGCCGTCCTCCTTCGGATATGTATTGTATTTCTGCAGAAAGAGCTCGGGCTTGGCCATGCGGAACCGGTATATGCTCTGCTTGACATCCCCCACCATAAAAATATTCGGTCTTCCCTCCTCGGCGCGGGAAATGCTGCGCAGGATCGTTTCCTGAACCTCGTTGCTGTCCTGGTATTCGTCGATCATAATCTCATCATACTGCCGGCGAAGCTCGAGTGCCGCCGGGCGGGCCTTGGCGCAAAAGCTGCCCGGGATGCCGCCTAAGGACATGGTTTCTCCGTTTTCTTCTGCTTTGATTTGCCCTGCCCCATCGCCGCGACGCTCCTCCTGCGGAACGCGCTCGGCCAGAATATCAAGCGCAAAATGTTCCACGTCGGAAAAATCAAGAAGGTGCTTTTCGGATTTTTTTTCCGCAAGCCGGGCGCGAAAAGCAAGCGTAAGCCGGATAAGCACGCGCGCCGGAATCGCGGAATGCCGCCAGTCCCCCTCCATCTCCTCATAGCACTGGAAGAAATAATCGCCCTTCAGCTCCTTCAGGCATTCCTTCACCTGTTCCCGCAGGGCCTTCACCCGCTCCTTATTTTCCGGCGGACAGTCCGGCATTGACTTGCGGGACAGTGCCTTAAACTCCAGCCGGTCAAATACGTCCAGCATTTCCCGATAGGAAGCGCAGGCCGCCAGCTCCTCGAGAAATTCCCGATCCGCCTCCAGCGCATCAAGATACACGTACGGTCCCTGAAGCTCGCGGCTGCAGAGACCGGCAGCTGTCCGGGTCAGCTCCAGACATTCCGAAACGCAGAGCCGCACCAGTTCCTCCAGACGGCGAAGCCACGCGCTGTCCGCCATGCTCCCCGCGGCAAGCTGCTCCGCCATATTCTCCAGCCACGGCTCCGGCCATGGGCAGCTCTCCGCAAACCGCGCAAGCCTCAGAATGTACTCCTCAAGTCTCGCATCCTGATGCTTTCCGCCGTAGCATGCGGCAAAAGACAGAAAGTCCTCATTCTCCTGCCCGTACTCCTCCTCCAGAATTTCCTGCACCGCCTCGCGCCGCAGCAGGGTCAGTTCCTCCTCATCCGCCACGCGGAATACCGGATCCAGGTCGATATCGTGGAAATAGTTCTGAATAACGGACAGGCAGAAGCTGTCGATCGTGGTGATCCGTGCGCTGTGCAGCAGCAGGGCCTGCCGCTGCAGATGGTCGTTTCCCGGGTGTTCCAGCAATTTTTCCTCAAGAGCCGCTCCGATGCGCTCCCGCATTTCCGATGCCGCCGCTCTTGTAAAGGTCACGACAAGCAGACGGTCGATATCGGTCGGCCGCTTCGGATCCGTGATCCGCTCGATAATGCGCTGAACCAGCGTTGCCGTCTTGCCGGAGCCGGCCGCTGCGGAAACCAGCAGCTCCCGGTCTCTCAGCTCGATAACCTGTCTCTGCTCCGGTGTCCACCGCGACCCGGCCTCCTTACGGGGCAATTTCTGTTCCGTCTCCTGAGGATCTGTTCGTGCTGTTTCCTGCACGGTTTGTTCGTCCGGCAATTCCCGCCGTATCATTTGTGCCGCCTCCTTCACGGTCTGCAATTCCGGTTCCGCTGTCTTCTGCTGTTTCGCCCGTGATGACTCCTGCAGGGTCTGCCTCGGTTCCGCTGTCTTCTGCTGTTCCGTCCGTGATGACTCCTGCAGGGTCTGCCTCGGTTCCGCTGTCTCCTTCTGTTCCGCCGCTGTTCTCCGCGTCTCCTTCAAGCTCTCCGCCCCCTTCTCTTATCCTGTCCCAAAGATCCTCCGCGTCAATTTTCTCCAGCGTGCGGTACCGGTAGCCTGCAAGCTTCGGATCAAAGCCGCAGCTGTCCCGGAAGCTGCAGAGCCCGCAGGCCGTCTCCGTCCCGCGCCGGTAAGGGGCCGGCTCCACATCGCCGTGCATAATCCTCTCCGCGTTCCTAAACAGCGTCTCCCTGGCACAGCCGAGCGCCGCATAAAAATTCTCCTCCTCCACCGCCATGGAGCGCGCAGAGAGCAGTCCGCTTTTCAGGGTTGCGGCCGGGATCACCTCCGAGGTAACGCCGGCTGCCAGACCACCGGAAGCATCGAAAAACGAGCGATCCTGGCGCACAAGCGATGCGGAATCCGCACTGACAAGACCGTTCATCGCAAGTTCTCTGCGAACCGCACGCCCCGCATCGTCGCTCTTCGCTACAAGCGGATCGTCAATCCGGTAATACAGCATCCCCGCCGGCGCAACATTCTCCTTCCCCTGCTCTCCCGCCCATTCGAGCGCAGCGCCCATATAAACCGCAAGCTGCAGCTGTAGTCCGTAATAAAGCCGCTCAAGAGAAAACTGCGTCGTTCCCGACTTGTAATCGACAATGCGCAGATAGGTGCGCCCCTCCTCCTCGCACAGGTCAATGCGGTCAATGCGCCCGCGCAGGCTTAAATAACGATCAGCGTGCGTAAAGGCGTATTCAAACAGCTCCGGCTCGAAATCGCCCGACCGGATCTGCGACTGCACGACGGCGATCGTCCGCCGAAGCATGCGCCGAATCCGCACAAGGAGCCAGGAGTTCCTGCTCGTGCTGTCGAAAATGTCCTTCCCGAAATGCTTTACCGCGTCGTCCACCGCCTCCCCGAGCAGCCGTTCCGCCTCTTCCTGCGGCACGTCATGCCATCGGTAATGCTCCTCCTTCATCCGCTCGGAAAAGCGCTGCAGTGCCTCGTGGTAAATCGTTCCGATATCCGGCAGGCGCAGCTGGTATTCCGCCCGCTCCTCCAGTTCCAGCCCAAAACCGAGAAAATGAGAAAAAGCACAGGCGGCATACTGCTCCAGCCGCGTCACACTGCCGGAGAGCTGCGCCCCGTAAAGCCTGGCAGCATTTTCTGTCGTAAGAGGCTGCTCCGGCCTGCGGTAGAACGCCGCCGCCGTGACCGCCTCCTTCGAAAGCGGCAGAACAAGCCGCCCGGAAAAATAAGCCAGATACAGCTCCCGGAAATACAGCGGCGCTCGGGCGGTATCCTCCAGATACCTCTGAATCCCCGAGAGAAATCTTGAAAGCCCCGCATCCGTGCCCAGACAGCGTCCGAGATCATCCTCCGGCGCCTCCTGCACCGGGAGCCTGGCAAAAAGCCTCTGCACCCTTGCCAGCAGGTAGGACGGCCGCATCGCTTTTCCTGCTGCATCCATTCTGCGGCAGGATAGAAAAAGCCTGTCGGACGGCTTTGTCAGATTCAGATATAAATAAAATTCGCTCAGAAATGCCGCCTGTCTGCGGGTCGGCGCCAGTTCGATTCCCCGCTCGGAAAACAGCTGCCTGTCCTGCTCGGACAGCACGCCGCCCCCCTGCGCCGGCTTCGGCACAATGCCCTCATTCATCCCCAGGAAAAAAAGAACACGTATTCCCGAAAGTCTGGTGCGCTCCATATCACCGACGACAATCTGATCGATCCCTGGAGGCACAAGCCCGACTTTGGCCTCGTCAAAGCCTGTCTGCAGCAAATCCGCAAATTCCCGCAGGCTCATCCGGTCATCGCCGAGCAGCCCCGCCATACGGTCAAAAATATCCAGCAGAATACGCCACAGCTGCCCGTACTCCCTGGCTCGCAGCGGATCGCTTTCCTTCCACTCCTCCGCCTTCTTCTCAAGATACTGCTCCGCTCCGCGCTCCGCAAGCAGCCCGAACAGCGCGGTCAGCCGCTCCGTCGTTGTCGAACGGCTTCCGCGCATAACACGTCCGAAGCTCTCCAGCTGCCCGGCCAGCCGTACCCTCACTGCGTTCAGCTCCTCAAGCGGGCAGGGGTAATGCGATCTCGGCGTCCTTGTCCACTCCTTCGCATAACCGGAAAAATGCCGTATTCCCAGCGCCAGTATGTAATTTTCCGCGCTGTCGCATTCCTCCGCGGAAAAGCCGGAAAGCGGAGATTTCATATAATGAAACACCGCATCGCCGGAAAAATCCCGTTCCACGACCTCAATCGCCGCCTGAATAAAGCCGACCACAGGGTTGTCCGTTATTTTTTTCTTCCGGTCGATAAAGCACGGCAGCTTGGCACGGCCGAATTCCCTCAGAAATCCGTCCGCATAACTGTCCAGATCCGCAGTGACAACCGCGATATCGCGGTAGCGGAAACCCTCCTGCTTTACAAGCTGATAGATGCGCGTCACCGTCCACATAATTTCGTCCTGAAGATTTTTGTGCGAAAAAATGCCGATGCTCTGCTGCTCGTCTGAAAAAACCCCGCTGCCGGGCCGGAACAGCCCCCCTGCCAGAAAACGGAGCGCCGGCGCGCAGCCGTATCTCCCCCGGCCCTGCAGCACCGTCGGCTCCCCGATCTCATGACCGCTCTTCACCGCAAGATGATCCAGCCAGCGCACTGTTTTGGAGCTTAAGTAAAACAGTTCGTGTTCCTTGAGTGTGCGGTGCACCAGCTCCGGCGGAAGCGTCACCGTCACATAGCATTCCGCGCAGGTTTTCAGCAGTGTCTCCAGCAGTTTGTACTGCGAGGGCGTAAATCCGGTGAACCCGTCAAGACAGAGCGTGCTCCCCGAGATCATCCCGCAGTCCGGCGCACGGTCTCTCAGAAGATCAAGTACGCCCTCTGTCGTAATATAGCGATCCGCCAGAAAATCCTGGAAGCCGTGGTATAAAAGCTCCAGATCCCCGAGCTTTTTTTTCAGTGCAGGCTTCTCCGCGGCCGCCTCGAGCATGTTCTGCCACTCCTCCTCGCCGATCCCGTACTGATAGAATTCCGAGATCACGGATTTGATTTCGGAAATAAATCCCGTTTTGCGGACATTCCGCCCGAAAAGCTCAAGCTCCTTTTCGCACTGCATCGCCACCTTTTTGACAATCATGCTTTTGCCGGTGTCCTCCAGCACAACGGGCCTGTCACCCGTCTTTTCAAACACACGGTACGCAAGCCGCAGAAAGCTCAGCACGTCGATGTTCATAATCCCTCTCGTCCCGGGCAGCAGAGTTACAAATTCCTTCTGTGTCTGCAGCGTGAACTGCTCCGGCACAATGACGAGAAACTTCTTTTCCGGATGCTCCTTCGCCAGCTGCAGAATTGTCCGGCACAGAAATCTTGATTTGCCCGCGCCGGAATCGCCGAATATATAATGCAGTGCCATGCTCTTTCCTCTCTTTCCCGCAGCTCAGCAAGCCGCCTGTGTTCCTTCTGCAAGCGGCCTACTGCCTTCGCACAGGGATTTTTCCTTGGTCGGGGCCGCTCTGAACTTCTCCTTGCACCCGCGGTCTGACAGGGCAATTGCATCCCGGACAGCATCCGTGGCAAGCGGGCTTTTCCGTGCACACCCGCAGTCCGTCAGTCCCCGGCGCAGATATGCCGAGTCAGCCCGTCATCCCGCCCGTCATCCGCTGTCCCGTCAATTCTCCTGCCGGCCCGGGCAGAGCTTGTCGAGCACCGATTTGTAAATCAGAATAATTCTCGCATCGACATAGCAGTATTTATTGGAAATATATTCACAGGTCTTGGCGGCAAACCCCAGGGCATCGGCCGCCAGCAGCAGGCAGAGCAGCCAGGTTCCCGGAACCAGCAGGCAGACAAGCAGTGCCGTCGTCAGCGCAGCAGCAGCCGTAAACCAGTAATTGCGGCATATCCCGAACGCCTGCAGGATCACGCTGTCCAGCCGCTCCCTCTTCCCCTGAAGCACGCGCTCGTCCTTGTCCTTCAGCGCGACATACATTTCCTCAAAAATCATTTTGTTTTCCTGCGAGCGGTTTTCCAGCTCACTGTAAATATATCCGCAGTAGCGCTCGTACGTACCGGCGCCGAATTCCTTTCGCATCAGCTTTTTAAACACATTGCCCATATCCGCCACTTCCCATCCTGATTTTTCATAGTTTTTCTCATGGTATTCTGAAATAACCGATGTAAATTTTTCAATAATTCACAAATTGTTCATACCTTAGCCACACTGTAATCATTTCTTCCGGCTATACTGGTACCAATGAATCAAACGTGCTTGCAAGTTATTTTTCATAAATCAGGCCCGGCGGTTGTCTCCCCTTCTGCCGGGCTTCTCCTCTGCCCGAAAGCGCCCCGGCGCCGCGCTCTGTCCCCCGCTTTGCCACTGCAATCCATATTACAGATAATATTACCAAACCCGCCCCGAAAAAGCAATATGCCGCGGATAAAAACCGCCGGGCAGCGCCGCCGTCGAAAAAGCTCTTTATTTCCGCCTGCGGACATGCTATAATACTTTATTGAAAAAACGAAAATCCGGGAGGCATTCTTTTATGGCAAATATTACTATCATGAATCATCCGTTAATTCAGCATAAAATCGGCATCATGCGCATGAAAACCACCTCGACGAAGGAATTCCGCGATCTGGTTTCCGAGGTCGCCATGCTGATCTACTATGAGGCAAGCCGCAATCTGCCTCTCGCGGACAAGGAAATCGAAACTCCCCTTGTAAGAACGACCGTAAAGGAGATTGCGGGAAAGAAGCTCTGCATCGTGCCGATTCTGCGCGCAGGTCTTCACATGGCGGACGGGATTCTGAATCTCACGCCGAACGCAAAGGTCGGGCATATCGGACTTTACCGCAACGAAGAAACACTCGAGCCGGTCGAATATTTCTGCAAGCTGCCGAAGGATGCGGAGGAGCGGGAAATCTTCGTTGTCGATCCAATGCTCGCAACCGGCGGATCGGCGATCGCCGCCATCAATATGCTGAAAAAGCGCGGCATTAAAAAAATCCGCTTCCTCTGCCTGATCGCGGCCCCGGAGGGCACGAAAAAGCTTCAGGAGGCACATCCGGACGTCGATCTCTACATCGGCGCGATGGACGAGAGACTCAACGAAAACGGCTATATCCTGCCGGGCCTCGGCGACGCGGGAGACCGCATTTACGGCACAAAATAACCGCTCCGGCCTGCACGGCGGCGGGGAACCGGGCCGCTGCAGCAATTATACGCTTTATCCACGGGGATTATTATGATATTATCATGCAGCAACATAACAAAAAGCTTCGGCACGGACACCGTTCTCTCCCGCGTGTCCTTTCACATTAACGAGCGCGAGAAGGCCGCGGTCGTCGGCATTAATGGCGCCGGCAAATCAACCCTGTTCAAAATTATAATGGGGGAGCTCTCCGCCGACGAGGGGGAGGTGACCTGGGCAAAGGGCACGTCCGTAGGCTATCTGTCGCAGCACCAGGATCTCACCTCGCACAACACAATCTACGAGGAAGTTCTTTCGGTAAAAGCCGACGTGCTGCGGATGGAGGAACGAATCCGCGGACTTGAGCTGGAAATGAAAAACGCGCAGGGCGAGGCACTGGAGCGCCTGCTCTCCTCCTATACCTCGCTGAATCACGAGTTTGAGCGGCAGAACGGCTACGCCTGCCGCAGTGAGGTGGTCGGCGTGCTGAAGGGTCTCGGCTTTGCCGAGGAGGAATTCGACAAGCAGGTCACGGCGCTCTCCGGCGGCCAGAAAACGCGGGTTGCGCTCGGAAAGCTTCTTCTGTCCAGCCCGGATATTATCCTGCTGGACGAGCCGACAAACCATCTCGACATGACCTCCATCGCCTGGCTGGAAACATTCCTGCTCAACTACAGCGGAGCAGTTGTCGTGATCGCACACGACCGTTATTTTCTCGACCGGATCGTAACAAAAGTGGTCGAACTCTATGACACGCATGCACAGACCTACGAGGGAAACTATTCCGATTACGCAGTGAAAAAGGCCGCTCTGCGCGAGGCTCAGCTTCATCACTATCTTAACCAGCAGAAGGAGATCCGGCATCAGGAGGAGGTCATTGCAAAGCTGCGCTCCTTCAACCGCGAAAAATCCATCCGGCGGGCGGAAAGCCGCGAAAAGCTGCTCGACAAGATGGAGCGCATCGAAAAACCGGTCGAGCTGAACGCCGAAATGAATATCCGCCTGGAGCCGCGCACCGTCAGCGGCAACGATGTTCTGACCGTGAGGGGCCTTGCCAAGGGCTTCGGCGGTTCACCGCTGTTCACAGACCTGAATTTTGAGATCAAGCGGGGGGAGCGGGTCGCCGTAATCGGCAACAACGGCGCCGGCAAAACCACCATCCTGAAGCTGATCAACGGAGTGCTCCCGGCGGATGCCGGCGAGATCCGCCCGGGCGCGAAGGTCCGCATCGGCTACTACGACCAGGAACACCAGGTTCTCCATCCGGAAAAGACCATATTTGAGGAAATCCAGGACACCTACCCCGGCATGGACAACACCGCTGTCCGCAATGTACTCGCTGCCTTCCTGTTTACGGGCGACGACGTGTTCAAGCGGATCAGCGAGCTCTCCGGCGGCGAGCGCGGGCGCGTTTCCCTTGCGAAGCTGATGCTTTCCGAAGCAAATTTTCTCATTCTCGACGAGCCGACAAACCATCTGGATATCACGTCGAAGGAGATTCTGGAAAACGCGCTGATTTCCTACACCGGCACTGTGCTCTATGTCTCGCACGACCGCTATTTCATCAACCGCACCGCGACGCGCATCCTCGATCTGGAATGCGGCACACTGCTGAATTATATCGGGAACTATGATTATTATCTCGAAAAGAAGCCGGAGGTGGAGCGGAAATATTTCGGGTTCGCCCTGGCCGACGCACCTGCTGCCGGCCGTTCCGGCGACCGGCTCGGAAACCACCGGCAGCTCTACAGCGGTCTGAGCACCGCAGGAACTGCCGCACCGGACGGTTCCCGCGAAGGCAGTATCCGCATGTCCAAAACCTCCGACGGGGCGGATGCAGGAACGACTGCTGCTCCCGGAACCGCAGCCGGCAGCCGGCCGGGCACGGAGAGCCCGGCGGCAGGCAGGCAGGACTGGCTGCAGCAGAAGGAGGAACAGGCACGGGAACGCAAGCGCCAGAATGACCTGAAAAAGGTAGAAGCCGAAATCGAATTGCTGGAGACACGCGATGCGGAGCTGGATGCTCTGCTCTCCGACGAGGAGATTTACTCAAACCCGCAGCGGCTGATCGAGCTGAATAAAGAAAAAACGGAAATTGCCGGAAGGCTGGAAGCGCTGATGGAGCAGTGGGAGGCACTGTCCGGCTGAGGATATGGGTGCGCAGCCCTGTCCGGCTCACCACAAAGGCAATATCCGCTTATATTAAAAGGCCGTGACGGCAGCAATCGCTTCCGTCACGGCCTTCTGTAGTGTGCCCGGCGGCGCACGTTTCTAACCGGTGTAAGTCCGGAATCCGCCCGGTAGTGGGAAGGATATAGCCGAAGGCAAGGGTGTCCATCGTGAGGTGGAATCTGAAGGA
>ERZ808040.371-NODE-371-length-40769-cov-7.166421_pt1 | contig 40769 bp, 39 predicted proteins | sample MGYA00380191_ERZ808040 | MGnify/ENA primary metagenome ERZ808040 (study PRJEB31490, sample SAMN06133395) | mouse gut metagenome | isolation source: J6 | host: mice | place: China: Chengdu | collected 2015-05 ...
CGTCGATCGAGGCAGCGCGCGCAGGCGAGCATGGCAGAGGCTTCTCGGTGGTGGCAGAGTCCATCGGCAAGCTGGCGGCAGACTCCTCGTCTGCGACGGTGGATATTGAGAAAATTATCGCTGAATTATGCAGGGATATCGCGGACGTGGTGGCAAATATAGAGTCGATCCGCATGGGCGTGGCGGGGCAGGCACAGGTGGTTGAAAAGGTTCAGGAAACCTTTGCAGATTTCCGTAAGCTGGCAGAAAAAACAAGGGAATCCGTGCAGAGCATGGAGACACTGATTGTAGATATGCGTGACTGTGACCGCTCTGTGGGCGATGCAGTGGAGCGAATCCGCGGAATTTCAGCAAACACGGCAGGACTGACGCAGCAGGTGGCAGACTCCCTCGAGGAGCAGCTCAGAGGAATCCGCCAAGTGGCAGCGTCCATTGAGAATCTGTCTATGGTTTCCGGGGAAATGAAACAGGAGATGACAAAATTTAAGATGTAATATAGAATCTAAGCAGAATATCTTGTGATGGAAACTGAATCGTGCTAGAATATATTGATAGTAAATTTAATGTACGAAGATGCTGTTGCGAAAGATACAGCAGTATGCGAAATAGGAGTATTTTAGTATGAAAAGAAAGAAGTCATTACAGGATGTGTTGATCGTTGTGTTTCTGCTGGTGGCGGTGGTTATCTTATTCTGCTGGTTTACGACGCAGAACAGTGTTCGGATGGAAGAACGCAATAAGAATTATGCATCCGATTCCGCGCGCCAGACCATGACGCGGATCAATGAGGAAATGAACAATGGGCTGGCACTGATCACAACGTATGCTCATTTTGTCGGTGAAGGACTGAGCACGCCTGTGATTGATGAACGGCTTTTACAGGAAATAGAACATAATGCACTGTTTGATGCAGTGCTCTTTACGGACCCGTCCGGTACGAACCACACCTCTGATGGGCGCACGTCTGACGCTTCGGACAGAGATTATTACCAAAATGGAATGCGCGGAGAGAGCGGCATTGCGATCATTCTTGACTCGTTCTTTTTTAATGAGACGATGGTGAGTTTCTATGCGCCAGTCCGGTATCAGGGTGAGATTATAGGTGTGCTTCGCGGTTCGTATCTGGCGGAGGAGTATTTGAAGGATATGCTGACCACCTCCTATTTTGGCGAGGCGGCAGATGTGTATCTGTGTATGTCAAACGGCAGGGCAATTGCAAGCTCTGACGGCAATATTTATGAGGAGGATTTAATTGATACACTGGTTCAAAACAAAGTGATCGACAGTCAGGCAGCCAAAGAAGCGAAGGGAATCTTTGCGCATGGCGGAGAAGGTTCTTTTATCTGCAAGCAGGGCTATAAGACGGACAATATCTGTGCGACGCATCTTCTCGACCATGATTTTGTACTGGTACAGACCTTTCCAAAGAGTGTGACACAGCGCATGATCAGGGATGAAAATATTGTGGGAATCCAGCTGGAAGTGATGTTGATTATCCTGTTTGTCATCTATATCATCACGCTGATTATCCGTGCAGGCAGAGAGAAGAAGCTGCTCGAGAGTGAAAACCGGGAGATGGGATATATTATTCAGGGGGTTATGACTCTGTTTGAGCGGTTTGCGCTTGTCGATCTTGAGTCGGGAACCTATCAATATCTGGCGGGCACGAGGGCTGAGGACTCGAGTCTGGCAGCAGCTGGGCAGTATGAGAAGCTGACAGAGCATTTGTGCTCTATTGTGATTGATGAGGAGGAGCGCGGGGAGTTTACCCGCATGATAGACAGGGAATCGCTCGTTCAGGCATTGACAGAGCAGAGCGACGTGCGGTTTGAGCGCCATGTACTGCGAAACGGTGTGCCGGAGTGGGAGCACATGAATATTATCTGTCTGGAAAGAAAGGACGGGACCGCAGTCAAGGCACTGATTATCCGCCAGAATATCACAGAGGTGAAGGAGAAAGAATTAAAGATTCAGGAACAAATGTTCCTCGCAAGCCGCAAGGAGCGGCAGTATCAGATTGCAATTATGTCCAATTCCATTTATACCTTTGAGTTTAATCTGTCAAAGGATTTGCTGGAGCAGGATATCGTGCGCACTGTGGATGGACAGCAGATCTCCATGCTGGACAGGATGGGGCTTCAAGTGCCGTGCAAGGCGTCAGAGTGGTTTGCATGCCGCAGAAAATTGATTGCGGAGGAATCGCTTGAGGATTATGATACGGTCGTGAACACGGCGTATTTAAAAGAGTGTTTTGCTTCCGGTGAGGCGGAAGTGAGTGTCGAGTACTGGGGCAAAGACCTTGATGAACAGGAAATATGCGTGCGCCAGTCCTTCCTGATGACACAGGACGACAGATCAGGGGACATTATGGTCATGGTGGTGAAAAAGGAGATTACCGAGAGCGTCAGAAAGCAGCGGGAGCAGACGCAGGCATTGCAGGATGCCTTGATGCAGGCACAGCACGCAAACCGTGCAAAGACCACCTTCCTGTCCAATATGTCCCATGATATCCGCACACCGATGAATGCGATCATTGGATTTGCAACGATTGCGGTGAGCCACATTGATAATAAAGATCAGGTAAGAGACTGCTTGCAGAAGGTGCTTTCTTCGAGCAACCATCTGCTCAGCCTGATCAATGACATTCTCGACATGAGCAGGATTGAGAGCGGCAAGGTGCAGATCAAGGAGCAGGAGTGCAATATCTCTGAGCTGATGCACAACTTGGTCAACATTATCCAGCCGCAGGTGAAGGCGAAGCAGTTAGAGCTGTTTATTGACACCTTTGAGATTGTCAATGAGGACGTGGTCGCAGATGCATTGAAGCTCAATCAGGTATTTATCAATCTGTTAAGCAATGCAGTGAAATATACACCCGCTGGCGGCAGTATTGCGTTCCGCATTATGCAGAAAACAACCTTCCGTCATGGATATGGGGATTATATTTTCATCATCAAAGATAATGGTATCGGCATGTCCCAAGAATTTGTGGAGCATATTTTTGAGCCGTTTGAGCGGGAATCCACCGTGACGCAGTCTGGCATACAGGGAACGGGCCTTGGCATGGCAATCACGAGAAATATCGTGGAAATGATGGGTGGAACGATTCAGGTTGAGAGTGAGGTTGGCAGGGGCAGCACCTTTACGGTAGAGATCTCGCTGAAACTTCAGGACATAGAGAAAAATGCAGCGCAGATCAAGGAGCTTGACGGTCTGCGGGCGCTGGTAGTCGATGATGATTTCCATGTCTGTGACAGTGTGAGCAAGATGCTCAAACAGATCGGAATGCGTTCTGAGTGGACAACGTCCGGCAGAGAAGCGGCGTACCGCGCGCAGATGGCATACGAGGAGGGCGATGCCTTCCACACCTATATTATCGACTGGCAGATGCCAGAGACTAGCGGTGTGGAGACTGCCAGAAAGATTCGCAGCGTGGTGGGAAACGATGCGCCGATCATCATTTTGACAGCATATGACTGGACGGATATCGAGGAGGAGGCAAAGGCTGCGGGAGTGACTGCATTCTGCGCAAAGCCGCTCTTTATGTCTGACTTAAAGTCTGCGCTTCTTGCTGCAAACAACTTGGTTGACAAGGATGAGGAAGCTGCGGCGTGGACGCTGGCGGATTTCAGCGGCAAGCGCGTTCTGCTGGTGGAAGATATTGAACTCAACCGCGAGATCGCGGAGGTGATTCTGGAGGAGGCTGGATTCGTAGTCGAGTCGGCTCCTGACGGAACGGATGCTGTCTCGATGGTGGAGAAGGCGGAGGAATATTATTATGATGTTGTTTTGATGGATGTGCAGATGCCTATTATGAACGGCTATGAGGCGACAAGGACGATTCGCAATATGCCCAGAAAGGATGTCAAGACGCTTCCGATTATAGCGATGACTGCAAATGCCTTGGAGGAGGATAAGGAGGCTGCGTTGAAAAATGGCATGAATGCCCATATCTCCAAGCCGCTCAATATGGATATCTTTATCTCTGTGCTCAAGCAGTTTGTGAAGTGATTGATGAATGGGAGGGACCATGTCGGCATAGTCATAGTATATAGAAATGAAATGAGGCGTTTGTGATGCGGGATAAAGTGAAAAGCAGTCTGGTCTTCTTGATGCTGTTATTGGTTTTGGCGCTCTCTGTGTGCGGATTTACCAGCGAAGACCGAGATTTATGGAAACAGGACGAGGAAGTGCTTGAGCAGCAGACGCAGAATCTGCTGGATTCGATGACGTTGGAGCAGAAGGTGTACCAGATGTTTATCGTGACACCGGAAATGCTGACAGACGGCAGGGCTGTGACAGCTTTTGATGAGACAGCGGCCGGTGCGCTGAGAGAATACCCTGTCGGCGGATTGATCTATTTTTCCAAAAATCTGACAGATGCAGCGCAGACAAAAGAACTGCTGCGCCGCACGCAGGCGTCTGCCCTCGAGATAGAAGGACTGCCGCTGTTCCAGTGCGTTGATGAGGAGGGCGGCAGGGTTGCCCGCATCGGAAACCACAAGGGCTTTGAGGTGCCAAAAGTCGGTGCAATGGGAAAAATCAATACAGAGGAGGATGCATACGCGGCGGGCAGCACCATCGGCGCCTATTTAAGGGGGTTGGGATTTACTTTGGATTTTGCGCCGGATGCTGACGTTTTGACGAATCCCCAAAATACGGCGATAGGAGACCGCTCTTTTGGGGAGGACGCTGAGCGGGTGCTGCGCTGTGCCAGTGCGTATTCGGATGGACTGCATGCGCAGGGAATACTCAGTACGTTTAAGCATTTTCCGGGGCATGGCGCTACAGAGGCCGACACACATGACGGCTTTGCCTACACAGATCTGACTTATGAGGAACTGCGGCAGGCAGATTTAATTCCGTTTGCGGGCGCCAGAGAGGCGGGCGCTGACTGTGTGATGGTTTCCCATATCGCTGTGCCCAATATTACCGGAGACAATACCCCTTGTTCTTTGTCTTATCAGATGATAACAGAAGTTTTGCGTGAAGATTTGGGGTATGACGGAATCATCGTGACTGATGCGATGAATATGGGGGCGGTTGTCAGTCAGTATGCCAGCGGTGAGGCTGCGGTGGCTGCGGTCAGGGCGGGCGCTGACGTGATATTGATGCCGCAGAATCTTCAAAGTGCGGCAGAGGGGGTTCTGGCGGCAGTGCGAAGCGGCGTCATTTCGGAAGAGCGCATTGACGCGTCTGCGCGGCGGCTGATCCGGGTGAAATTGAAAATGAAACGTTGATAAATGATAAGTAAGATAGATACTTGGCAGCAGGATTTGTTTTTATAATTGTCTTTTATAATTTATTCCCCATTCTTCCATAGCCATGATGATAGGGCGCATAGACTGCCCTAAATCATTTAAAGCGTATTCCACACGGGGCGGCACTTCTGGGTAAACAGTACGGGTAATAATACCGTCTGCTTCCATCGAGCGCAAACTGTCTGTTAAAACTTTCTGGCTGATACCCTCTAAAGATTTTTTTAATATCACCGGCGGCGACCCTATTCTGCACCGGGATTTTTGGCGGCTTCTTACGCTGATAAAAGAGCATGAAATCCCATTTACGATTTTAGGAAATCCGTTTCATTTAACAGATGCGGTGGTTTCTGTCGGTGTTGATGTGTTTGCTTTTGCCCGTTACTGCCCCACCAGTGAAGAAAAAGACACAGGTATTTCTCCGCTTGAATACCGCGAACTGCTTGATACATGCTATAACAAATTTCAGAAATATGAAGCAGAGGGCTGTCACACCTATTTTAACAAAAAAGACCACCTTTGGACGCTTTATGAGTATGAAAAAGGGATTTTCAAAATTCCAGAGGATACACAGGACGGCATGATATACGGCGGCTGTAATTGTGGTAACTGTCACATGACCATCTTACCAACGGGAGATGTTTACGCCTGCCGCCGGGTACAGGGGAGCAAAGTTGGAAATGTATTGAATGACCGTCTTGCGGATATCTGGGTTTGCCAGATGGAAGCATATCGTGATTATACAAAATTTGAGAAATGTTCCAAGTGTGAGTTGCTTGCATTCTGCCGTGGCTGTCCCGCAGTAGCAAGCGGGAAAGACAGGAATTTTTATGCGGCTGATCCGCAATGCTGGAAGGAGGTTGTCTGAACGCAGCGAAAGCGCGCAAAGAGGATAGAATATTAAGATTTTAGCTGCCTGAAACACAGGAAAAAGATGGTACTTGATAAATTTCCAAACTTTATACCACAAGTATAATGACATTTCCCATAAAATGTGATATAGTATGATATAATAATACAGAAAGGAACTGCACAATGATGAACAGAACATTATCAGTCAACGGATTTTACCCAATTAGTAGAGCATTTGAACAGGCGCTGGATTCAAAACAGAGTCTATGTTTTTCGTGTCCATATAAGAGGGGGAAAAGTTGGCTGAGTCGTGTTCAATTCAGGCTTGCAGTTTAAGGCGAACAACAAATTCAAACCGCTTATCTTGTATGGAGGAAGTCTCGCAGACAGGATAGGCGGTTTTATTTTATGTAGTTTTTATGATAGAAGGGAGAATAAAATGCCAGCAAATGATGTAAATAATGTATTAGAAATCAAGGGAAAAGTCAATACAGCCCTCTGCTATGCAAAAGTAGTGGAGGAGGAAGCCATAGAGCAGATTCGCAGAATGTGCGACTACGAGTTCACACAGGGAAGCAGAATCCGCATTATGCCTGATGTCCATGCGGGAAAAGGCTGTACGATCGGCACGACCATGACCATCACGGACAAGGCAGTGCCAAACGTAGTCGGTGTGGACATTGGATGCGGCATGTACACAGTGAATCTCGGGAAGACGGATATTGATTTTGAGAAAATGGACGCAGCAGCACATTTTATCCCATCGGGGATGAATGTCTGGGAAGGCAGGCAGGAGCGGTTTGATTTGCTGCGGCTTCGCTGTTACCGCAGCTTAAAGGATGCAAGACGCCTTGAGCGCAGCCTTGGCACTTTGGGCGGCGGCAATCATTTTATCGAGGTGGATTTGGCGCAGGACGGGACCAAATACCTTGTCATACATTCCGGCAGCAGAAACCTTGGAAAGCAAGTCGCGGAGTTCTATCAACAGCTGGCGGTTGAACTGCATACCGGCAAGGAGGAGTATTTCAGGAAAAGGGATGCCCTGATTGTGGAATACAAGGCTGCGGGGCGCAGGAAAGAAATCCAGAAAGCCCTGAAGGAACTCAAGTGGGAACACAGAGATTGTCTCATTCCAGAGGATTTGCGTTACCTGTATGGAACATTTCTTGAAGATTACCTGCATGATGTGGAGCTTTGCCAGCAGTTCGCGAGACGAAACCGCGAGAAGATGGCGGAGGTGATATTAGAAAGAACAGGAATGACAGGCACAGACGCATTCCATACAATCCATAACTATATTGACACGGAGGAGATGATACTGCGCAAGGGCGCAATCGCCGCCCATAAGGGTGAGAAAGTGTTAATCCCAATCAATATGAGAGACGGCAGCGTGCTTGCCGTTGGCAGGGGCAATCCAGAGTGGAATTACTCTGCACCGCATGGCGCCGGACGGCTGATGTCCCGCACCAAGGCAAAAGAAAATCTGTCTATGGACGATTACCGCAGCATGATGGAGGGCGTCTATACCACCTCTGTCAACGAGGCGACACTCGACGAGGCGCCAATGGCATACAAGTCACTGGCGGATATCATTGATGTCATCCGAGAGTCCGTGGACGTGATTGATATTATGAAACCGGTTTATAATTTTAAGGCATCCGATTAGGGCAGGTTTAGAAAGAAAAACTCCTGTGCTGGCGGATGTCAGGGCGTGTCTGCAAGATTGAGCATTCAGACAGGCGACAGAACAGGAGGAATACAAAAATGGTTACGATACCGACGATCGACATGGTAAAGACGGGGCAGCACATCGCGGAGCTGCGGGTTCAGGCGGGGCTGTCTGTGCGGCAGCTACAGGAAATCTTTGGATTCTCCACGCCGCAGGCGCTGTACAAGTGGCAGCATGGTACAGCGCTGCCGACAATCGACAATCTGGTCGTGCTGGCGGCAGTGCTTGGCGTAAAGGTTGATGACATACTGGTCATGAATGACCGCCCGATGGCAGTCAGCGCATAAAAATTTGATTGATATTATTGGGCAAAACAAGTATAATAAGAATAGTTGTAAGAAATCATCAAAAATAAAAAGAATGGAGATACCGCATGTGCACAGCAGCCGCTTACAGGACAGAAGATTTCTATTTTGGACGTACACTGGACAATGATTTTTCTTACGGTGATGAGGTGACGGTCACGCCGAGGAATTATCCGTTTCATTTTCGGGAAAAAGACGAGATCAGGACACACTATGCGCTGATTGGGATGGCGTATGTGGCGGAGGATTACCCGCTGTATTATGACGCTGTCAATGAAAAAGGTCTGGCGATGGCAGGTCTTAATTTTGTGGGAAATGCCGTCTATCATGAATACGAGAAGGACAGGGACAATATCGCGCAGTTTGAGCTGGTTTTGTGGATTTTGGGCCAGTGCGCCACGGTGGCGCAGGCGCGTTCCCTGATTGGGAAAATCAACTTGCGAAACACAAGCTTTAACGCGGATCTGCCGCCGGCACAACTGCATTGGATGATTGCAGACCGCGAGGAGACAATCACTGTCGAGGCGGTCGCAGACGGCGTGAAAATCTATGATAATCCAGTGGATGTGCTGACCAACAATCCCCCGTTTCCTGTGCAGATGTCTGCGCTGGACAATTATATGCATCTGTCCGCCAAGCCGCCGGTAAACACGTTTGCACCGGGACTAGCACTGCATCCGTACAGCCGGGGAATGGGTGCAATCGGGCTGCCGGGAGATTTGTCGTCCCAGTCGCGGTTTGCCCGCGCGGCATTTACTAGGATGAATGCTGTCTGCGGCAAGGGCGAGAAGGAGAGTGTCAGCCAGTTTTTTCATATTTTAGGTTCAGTGGAACAGCAGCGGGGATGCTGTGTTCTGGAAAATGGAATGTATGAAGTCACGCACTATACTTCCTGCTGCAATGCGGGCAGGGGAATATATTACTATACCACCTATGACAATCACCAGATCACGGCAGTTGACATGCACAGGGAAAATCTCGACGGCGATAAGCTGGTTCGCTATTCGGCAATCAAGGAAGAACAGATTTTGATACAGAATGTGTAAGGAATTGTAGAGGCGCTGATATGGAAAGAGAAAGAGAGCTTGTGGGGAATGGGGCAGATCCCCTGATTGGAATGAAGGCTTTGGTGGTTGAGGATAATGAGCTCAATCTGGAAATTGTGACGGAGGTTTTGAGGGAGCGCGGTCTGGTCGTGACCAGTGCCGAAAATGGCCAGATAGCGGTCGATCTGTTTTCGAGTAGTCCGCCGGGGACATTTGACGTGATCTTGATGGATATGCACATGCCCGTCATGGGCGGCGTGGAGGCGGCGAAAAGAATCCGCGCAATGGAGCATTTGGACGCACAGACCATACCAATACTGGCACTGACCGCAAATGATTTCGAGGAGGACATCCGCCAGACAAGGGAGGCAGGCATGAATGACCACCTGACCAAGCCCTTTGACATGGAGAAAATATTTGGGGCGCTCGCGGTATATGCGGGAACTGATAAAAACAAATAAAAATGTATTCCGTGATGAGTGTTTGCTCATGATGGAATACATTTTTTATTTGGGAAGCGATTATTCTTTGATGGTGTCAATATCAATTAAATTGACACCGATCACATTTAACAATGCTTTTAAAGAGAGATACTCTGATTTTAGTTCTGCGTAGGTCTCTGTAGCATTTTCTTTTTTGGCGATACGCATATAGCGTTGAATTTTCTTGAATTGTTCTATGGTATCTTTTGCGATTTCTGCACTACTCGGCATAGATTCACCCGCTTTCTTATAGAAATGTATACGATTACCTTTTTATCATAACAGATGCAAAAAAAGATGTAAAGTGCTGTTGACAAAACAATGTCTAAGTGATATGATGATGATATCAAAACAATAACAAAACAATAACAAATCAATAACAAAACAAATCAACTTACCGAAAACACTTACAAATAGAGGAGGAAACGTGATGAAGGAGAAGGTATTATCAAAGAAAAAGAACGGAATGGCGGCATTGTTTGGCATCTTGGCAGTGTATGCAGCATCGGTGGCAGGGATTGCATTTGGCGCGCGGAATACATCTGGCGGAATGATTGTTGTCAGTATCATTGTGGCGGTTGTGGCGACGATTCTTCTTGCAGGGCTGAAAGTCTTAAAGCCGCAGGAGGCGTTGGTGCTTACCTTGTTTGGCAAATACGTGGGCACTTTGAAGGAGGATGGATTTTATTTTGTAAATCCGTTTTGCACCAGCGTGAATCCGGCGGCGCGGACGAAGCTGAACCAGAGCGGCGATGTCAATGATTCCGCTGCACTGATGGCGATTGCAAACAAGACGGCAGGAAACAGTGTGGAACCCGCAAGCAACAAGATTTCACTGAAAATCATGACGCTCAACAACAACAAGCAGAAGATTAACGACTGCCTTGGCAACCCGATTGAGATTGGCATTGCGGTCACATGGAAGATTGTGGACACGGCAAAGGCGGTGTTCAACGTGGACAATTACAAAGAATTTTTGTCCTTGCAGTGTGACAGTGCACTCCGCGATATCGTGCGCATCTACCCCTATGATGTGGCGCCAAATGTGGACACCACCGGGGATGGCATATCGGATGAGGGAAGCCTGCGCGGTTCCAGTGAAATTGTCGCGGACAGAATCCGGGGAGAGATTCAAAAGCGTGTCGAGGAGGCAGGAATCGAGATTGTCGAAGCGCGCATTACATATCTTGCCTATGCACCGGAGATCGCCGCGGTAATGCTCCAGCGCCAGCAGGCGTCCGCTATCATTGATGCGCGGAAAATGATCGTCGAGGGCGCAGTCGGCATGGTCGAGATGGCGTTGGAGCGTCTGAGCGACAATCATACCGTTGAGCTCGACGAGGAGCGTAAGGCGGCGATGGTGTCAAACCTGTTGGTCGTGCTCTGTGGAAACCGTGACGCACAGCCGGTTGTGAATTCAGGAAGCTTATACTAATAACAAAAAGGAATGATGATATGGGTGATTCTGGAAAAAAACAAGTGCCGCTGCGGTTGTCGCCAAAGCTGTATGACGCGGTTGCCGCGTGGGCGGAGGACGATTTCCGCTCTGTCAACGGGCAGATAGAGTACTTGCTGACAGAGTGTGTCCGGCAGCGGAAGAAAAACGGAAAGTATGTTTCTGATGAGATCGACAAGCCGCTGGAAATCGACATTTGAGACTAATTGTCATAGAGAAGGGGCGTGATACAGATGAAATACTGGAAGAAAATGGCTGCGCCGATTGTGATAGCTTCTATTATAATTGTTTACTATATTGGGGCAGCAGTATTTTTTATGATGGTACCCGGCATTCCGGCAACCGTTAAAATTCTTATGATGGTGGTTCCGCTGATACTGGCGGCGGTGATGCTCGGTGTATTAATAAGCAGAATAAAAGAGATTCAAGGAGGAGAAGAAGATGATCTTAGTCAATACTGATTACATTAGCGGAAAAGAGCTGGAAATGCTGGGAATGGTCAAAGGGAGTACCATCCAGTCGAAAAATGTCGGAAAGGACATCACACAGAGTTTTAAGACACTGGTGGGTGGAGAGCTGACAGCCTACACAGAGATGATGAACGAGGCGCGGGCGCTCGCCACAAAGCGCATGGTAGACGAGGCTGAAAAGCTCGGTGCCGATGCGGTTGTGAATATCCGCTACGCGTCCGCGGCAGTCATGCAGGGTGCCGCCGAGGTCATGGCATATGGAACTGCTGTGCGATTCAGATAACTTATTTTAACTGGGCACCGTCAGGGTGCCTGTGTGCATCAAATGTCCGGGGCGTATGTGCGCCGCGGACAAAATGCGTTTACAGTAACAGGTCGAAAAGACTACGATGGAGGAAAATTATGTTGGCAATAAAAAGTATCTTATTTATGGTGGCAGGTTTTATTATTTTGATCAAAGGGGCGGATTTCTTTGTGGACGGCGCATCAGGAATTGCGGAAAAGTTCCATATCCCGCAGATTGTCATTGGACTGACCATCGTGGCATTCGGGACGAGTGCGCCGGAGGCGGCGATCAGCATCTCGGCGGCATTTGCGGGGACGACAGGTATCGCAATCGGCAACATCCTTGGCAGTAATCTGCTGAATATTCTGATTATTCTTGGTATATCAGCGTGTATCGTACCGCTGCATATCGGAAAATCCAGCATCAGGTTTGACATCCCTTTTAATTTGGCCATTACGCTGGTACTTGTCCTGTTTGGGGTCATTTTTGGCGAACTGAATGTCTTTTCCGGCGCGGTATTCTGGATGCTGATGATTGCCTTTCTGGCGCATCTTTTTCGTGCGGCAAAGAGCGAAATGAATCAAGGCGGTTTAGAGGAACCTAGGAAGCAGAAGAATATCTTTTTACTGATTTTGTATATTGCAGGCGGTATGGCGGCAATTATTTTTGGCAGTGATCTTGCCGTTGACCATGCCACGGTTATTGCATCGGATCTCTTGCACATAGATGACCGTCTGATTGGGCTGACCATTATTGCCTTTGGCACCTCGCTGCCGGAACTGATGACCTCTGTGATGGCAGCAAGGAAGGGAAACGCGGATATCGCTGTCGGAAATATTCTGGGAAGCAATATTTTTAACATTTTATTTGTACTGGGAACGGTATCGCTGATTGCGCCAGTGGCGTTTTCGGTATCGTTTGTTATTGACGGCATGATCGGAATCGCGGCGGTGATTCTTCTGTATTTTCTGTCAAAGGATGATGATACGCTGTCCCGGCGTGACGGTGCGGTATTTCTAGTGTGTTATGCAGTCTATTTTGTGTACCTGCTTGTGACAAATATCTGATTTCTTACATTTTTGCAACATTGGCGAATTTGATGTTCAGCAGTGATTTGGCAGGTTATAATAGAAATAAGGAATTGTGAAAGAATGGAGAACACTGCAATGGATACAAAACTAAGAATCATGATCGTTGAGGACGATACAGCGCTTGCGAGGGAGCTTGGCAGATGCCTTGAAAAGTGGCATTATGAGGCAGCCGCAGCAGAGTGCTTTGACGATATCGTACAGGAATTTATGGAAAAGAAACCCCAGCTCGTCCTGATGGATATTAATCTTCCCTGCCATGACGGTTTCTACTGGTGCAGCAAACTGCGGCAGATCTCAAAAGTGCCAATAATCTATATCAGCAGCCGCAGCGGTGACAGGGATAAAATCATGGCAATCGCGCAGGGCGGCGATGACTATGTGGAGAAACCGTTTCACATGGAGTTGCTGAGGGCAAAAATCGAGGCAATGCTCCGCAGGACTTACGAGTACAAAGTGCGCGAGCGCGTATTTTTGAATGCAGGGCTGTGTTTTGACAGCGCGGCGCAGAGCCTGTATTACATACACGCGTCGCAGTCCTCTGGCGAGGAGGAAGTAGACCTCACCAAATCAGAGCGGCGGCTTTTTGCGCGTCTGGTGGAGAACAGGCCGGACGTTGTGACGCGCGATGAGCTGATGATGGAGCTGTGGAACACAGATGAGTATGTCACGGACGCGGCACTCACCACCATTATCAGCAGACTGCGCGCCAAACTCAAGGCTGTATGCGGGGAGGAAGTCATCTTTACCAGAAAAGGACAAGGCTATTTTGTGAAATAAGGAATTGTAGAAAATGGAGGATGAACATGAATGACAGGAATCAAGTGGATGCAAAGAAAGTGGAAAGACTATATCATGCGCAGTATGATCATGCTGGGGTTTAACTTGTATTTTATTTTTTTGATGCGGACAGCGCAAGTGAACTATCTGCTGTATCTTGACATGCTTTTGCTGGTGTTGCAGGCAATTGCAGAAGGTATGGCTTTTTTTGCGTTTTGGGAGAAAGAGCGGCAAAAAGCAGTGTATTTACAGGAGAATACGCTCATCTACGAGACGCTTGGCAGACCGGAGGACAGCGAAGTCTTTGTGCATGATATGCAGATTATGGAACAGCGCATTCAGGAGAAATATGCAGAAAACTGCGCATTGCAGGACTATGTGGCAAAGTGGTGCCATGAGTTCAAGATTCCGCTTGCGGCGGCATTGTTGATCGCGGACAAAATCAAGGACGCCGGCATTCGAACGCAGCTGCGGGAGCAGCTCGAGCGGATGAACTGGCAGATGAGTATGATGATGCAGGGGTGCAGGCTGCAAAGCCCGCTGTTTGACCTGCAAGTCCGTCAGGTTTCGCTTGCAGCCTGCATCAAAGCTTCCATCAAAAACAATCAGTTCTTTCTGATTCAGAAGAAATTCCAGATCGAACTGTCTGATACAGACGTGACAGTCTATACAGACGAAGTCTGGCTGACCTATATTTTGGACCAGATGGTAAACAACGCGGTCAAGTACGCAAAGCCGGACGCAAGTCATTCCATTCATTTCTGGACAGAAACAGCGAAAGAGCAAAATCAAAACAATGGAGTCAGGCTGTTTATCGAGGATAACGGGGAGGGGATTCAGGAGTGCGACCTGCGCCGCATCTTTGAGAAGGGCTATACAGGCAGCAACTATCACAACGGCAGGTACAAGTCTACCGGAATGGGGCTGTACATGGCAGATCAAATCGCAAAAAGGCTCGCGCACAAGCTGTCTGTGGAGAGCCGCTATGGGGAGTATACGAGGTTTTGTATTGAGATGTATGGGTATCGTTAATCATCTTCAAGAATGGACTGGAAAATATCTTTTAATGAAACAACCGCTTGCATTTCACAAGCGGTTGCTATATAATCTACTTAGAAAGGTGATCGGAATTATATTCCGATTGCCCTCAGTGTAAAAATGAATGATAAGAGTAGCATCCTCACTTTGGACGGGTTGGGATGCTATTTCTTTTTATGATTATCTAAATAGGACAGAGCCGCAAAAATTCGCATCCATCTTTCTTTTCAATTATATAAATTAAGTATAGCACATGTCCCATGGGCATTCAATTGAAAAATGATTGCAATAAAAATACGCCTATGGTAAAATAACTATAAATATAGGTAACTATAAAAATAATTATATTCAAAGAAAAAGGCAGGAGGATGCATATGGAACAAAATACACCGTTTATAACGCAGGAAGAGTTGACAGATTGTGAAGTGCTGGTCATGAAGGTCATCTGGCAGAGTGATACTGTGATGTCCATACAGGAGATTATCGCCCGAATCAACCAGCAGTACCAAAAAGACTGGAAGATTCAGACTGTCTCCACCTTTTTGAGCCGCGCTGTCAAGAAGGGGTATCTGGAAATGAAGCGCCGCGGCAGGTCTTTTGAGTATTATCCGCTGGTGACAGAGGAACAGTACGGCAGGCGCGAGATTGCAAAGTGTGTCGGGAATTGGGGAGATGGGAAGCTCGGAAATCTGATTGCTTCGTTTGCGGAGACGAAGCAATTATCCGCACAGGAAAAGGCAGAGATCAAGGAGCTGCTCGATGGTATGGATTAGGCTGTGGCTCTCCTGCGCCGCCTTTTTATCCGCAGCGGGCGGCATTTCCTATGGACTGGTAAAGCTGTCAGAAAAGTTCTGGAAACCAGAGAATCCGGCGCTGGTGCTGGCGCTGTATAAACTTGCGCTGATGCTGTACTGGGTGCCGGTGTCGTTTGTGTGGATTGCGATTTTTAAGACTACCTATGAAGATGGTAAGATATCTTACAATGGTGAATTTTTTTGTTCGACGACCCCATCAATGAGAAGATTTTTCAGTCTGCTTGGCATGTTATGGCTGGTGGGATTTCTATTGTCTGTACTGTGGTCGGGTATCAAAAAATATAGACTGGCAGTATTGATGAAGGGAAATGTTCCCGTTGAGCATCCGCATTATTTTGCTATTTTTGAGGAGTGCAGACGTGCATACGGTTTGCATCAGGTAGCTCTTAGACAAAATGACTTGATCACATCACCGATTACAGAAGGACTTTTCAAAAATCAAGTGGTTCTTCCATTTTCCAGTTATACGGATACAGAGCTTCGAATGATTTATGAGCATGAACTGACACATATTAAAAATAAGGATCTTCATTGGAGAATATTTGCGCTTGTGACATCTTGGATTCATTGGTTCAATCCGGTGATATATCTACAAAAAAATGAACTGGATTGTGTGCAGGAAATTGTGTGTGATTTAAGTATTGCATTAAAAAATAAAAATTATACAAAGAAGGAATATGCTGTTTTTCTCGCAAAACTTGCAGAACAGGAAGTTGTACAGACTGGTATGTTGGCGTTGATGAAGAACAAAAATCAGACAATCCGGCGCATGAAAAAAATGGTAAATACAAAAGAGCTTGTACGGACAGAAAAACGTAGTTTCTATTTGAGTGGTGCAGTTGTGTCAATGCTTGCGCTGATTCCAACCACAATATGCTCTGCCAAGGTAGCAGGGTTGCAGGAGGATTGGATACGGGCAGAGGAAGTGGTGACGGTAGAAAAACCACAGCGTTTTGATAATACCCATGTAGAGGAATCATATTACGATGATGGAAGTGTGGTGGAGGTAGAACAAAGCCCAGATGAAGTAATATATAAGTTAGAGAAACGGATAAATGCCAATACCAGATATTTCTACCCTTATCGGTCTGTTTCTGCTGGTGATGAAATTTTTATTATGACACATTGTGATGATGCAGTAACATATAGCGTGGGTATCAAAAATAAAGACACAGATGAGATTCGAACCATATCGGGTTCAGGAACGATCATACATCTTTTTGAGATTTCAGAGAGTGGAATGTATGCTGTTTTTATAGAAAATAATAATGACCACGCAATCAAGTTTGTGGATGAAATCATGTATTAGTCGGATTTTAAGGGGATATTTGCCCTTTATAAAATATTAAAATGAGTAGAGGAGGAGAGGAATGAAAACATAGTGTGAACAGAATAAATTATGATTGCACGAAAAGCGAGGTGGAAGTATGAGAGTTACAAACCAGATCAACAATCCAATGTTGATGATGCCACAAAATAGCATCAAAAACCAAACAAAACCAATACAATTAAATAGGAACCACATCACAGAAAACCCTGTCAAGGTATCCATTTCCCAAGAAGGATATGAGCACATCCGCAGCAGTATACAGCAAAATGGACAGGAAACCTACGAGAGTGTGATGCAGCGGAGAGAAATGTTAAAAAAGACCAGAGTTATGAGCTATGGTTATGATCTTTCCATGAAGGCAGTAGAACTCAATGATGCTGCTTCAGAGAATGGAACGAAGCCATTGAGTGTTGCGGACAGGGCAAATGGTTATATTGGCGCATATGCATCCTTGTATGACGAGATTGTACAGGGGTATGAAAACGGGACACGTGAAATCTACGTGGAAGATGAATTGGGAATACATCGGCTCACGAAGGAAGAAGAACTGAAAGAACTAAACGAATCATACAAAAGAGCAGTCGATGATTTTGTGACGATGGAGAAGGCAAACGAGCAAGCCTATGCGATTGTCACCGAAGCAATGAAAAAAATAGACAGTATAAAATTAAGGTCAAGAGCTGGCGCAAGTAATTATGACAATCCAACAGAAAAGGAACGCCATAAAGTACCGGAGAATCTAAAAGAGAGAATGTTGGGCGCGGCTGAATTATTTAAACAAAACTATGCAAAATTGAACCCAGATACGGATAATTTATCGCAGGTTTTGAACCGTATTAACATCACATAATAATTGCAAAAGGGCTGTCTGCTGACAGTTTCTTTACGCTATATGCGGATTTGTGCAGCACAAACATTCCGCCAAGGCGGAGCCGTGAAAAGGGTATTTATAGTATTATAAGTAGGTGGATTTAGTCCGATATAATATTAGGATACATAAAGATAAAGGCACATGTAAAAGGATTTACTAGAATCAACAAGGAGGTTGGAAATATGCAGATGCAAATCAATCATTTTAACAATCATTTTGTGACAAATGCATATAAGACAGACACGACTGCGTCAGTGCATTCGCGCCGCCGGATGATCGAATCACGCGAAAAGGCGCAGGAGTCCGAGTCTGTGAGAGTTACACTCTCTAGTGAGGCGATGGCACTTGCCAGACAGGTGAAGGCGATGGAGCGGCTCGACCAGTATGTAAATGCCCAGAAGGAGAAAGCAGAGGATGGCAAAGAGTCTGTGGTGCTGACGGACGAAGAATTATATGAGGAGCTTTGGTCACAAGTCAAAATGTGGGGAGATAAGACTGCTGACATTCTGCATGATTATAACCACAGAGAGACAAAGGAGATGGCTGGGGAACGGGCGGCAGCACTGACACAGATGATGAAACTCGAAGAGCTGCAAAAATCTGAGATCAGCAAAATGCAGCGGGATGCACAGCGGGATATGGTGACGGCATCCATGCAGCAGGAAGAGATCAGCAGGAAAAATTCGGAACTGCTCATGATGATCGAAAGCTTTGAGGAGCAGGACGAGGATGAGATATCAGAAGAAGCAAAACAGCCGGAGGAGAAGGAAAACAGCAGTGAGCAGCCAGAAGGCAGTCTGATGGAAGGGCAGCTTGGCGCGGGTGCAGCAAAGAGAGAGATGGGAATGCTGTACACGATGAATATGATGGATGCGTCAAGTACGTATAGAATCGCTGCCAACGATCATTCTGTCAAGGGAATTGAGACGGAGCGGAAAAATATCTATCGTGCGGATAAGGCGGAGAATTTTAATATCAAAGAAAAAATAGCGGCGATGTCGGACTTTGTCGCAAATCTTGTGAATGATAAGATCATGAAAGATTTGTTTGATGAAAGGATAGAGGCCGCAAAGGATGCAGGCGATGAAATCAAGCAGAAGAAACTGGAAGCGATGGAAGATTACTTCTTAGGATTAAAAAACAAGAACCAGCTTCATGATTTGACGGAGGAGCGGGAGTTTGCGATGCAGGAGCGGATTACAGCGCGGGATTTGCGCATAGCACATCTTGGCGATAATCATTTTTCCATGGCAGCGCATCAGAAGAAAGAATTACAATCTCTCTTTGACGAGGATGATATCATGAGACTGCGTGGGCAGAGCAGTGTCTTAAACCGCATGGAGGACACCACAGAACGTTTGCAGGAGAAGCTTGACGAGCGTGACCATATCGATGAGGATACCGAGACAGATGAGGAAATCCGCGACAACGAGGATAAGAATGATGTACTTAATCAAGAGGAGAAGGATGAAAAGGATGGAGTACTTAATCAAAAAGAGAAGGAGGAGATGTTTGAAAAAAATATTGATGAGAAAGAATTAGAAGGAATAGTGTAAGGTTTAAAGGCTGACGGAAAAGACTTATTCACATTCCGTCAGCCTAGTTCCGTAAAAATTGGTGCCACTGTAGTATTCAACAGAGCAGATTGTTGAACTTATACGTGAAAGTATGAACAGAATATTATAAGAAGGTGGATTTAGTCCGATATAATATTAGGATACATAAAGATAAAGGCACATGTAAAAGGATTTACAAGAATCAACAAGGAGGTTGGAAACATGCAGATGCAAATCAATCAGGTTCATTCAGTCAATCATTTTAACAATCATTTTGCGACAAAGGCATACAAGACAGACACATCTGTGTCCGTGCTTTCGCGCCGTCGAATGATAGAATCCCGTGAAGCGGCACAGAAGATGGAGGCAGCGACCATGACGCTGTCTGCGGAGGCGATGGCGCTCATGAGACAGGATGCTGCGAAGGTGCCGCTCAAGTTTGCACGCTCCTCAAAAGCACCCGAAACGGAGGAGACCGACACCTCTGAGCAGAAGGCGAAGGAAGAAGAAAACGTTTCACTCACCGATGAAGAATTATATGACGAACTGCTAAATCAGGTCAAAATATGGGGAGATAAGTCCAATGATCTGCTTCATGATTACAACCATAAAGAGAATGCGGAAATGGTTGAGAAAAAGCTGGCAGCATTAAACGAGATGCGGCAGCTTGCAGAAGCGCAGAAATCTGAGATGAGAAAAAAGCAGCAGGAGGCACAAAAGGCAGCAGAGACAGCATCCATGCAGCAGGAGGAAATCAGCCGGAAAAACTCGGAATTGCTGATGATGCTTGAAAGCTTTGAAGAACAGGATGAGGAGGATACCAAAGCGGCAGATCAAAAGGAGAATGGCGAAAAGGAGCAGGCTGAGTCCACGGACAATTTGATGGAGGGCAGGTTTGGTGCCGTGGCGGTGAGGGGAGAGCTTGGAATCCTCGATACGATAAACGCCATGGACCAGTCAAGTACAGAGAGGATTGAAGCGAGCGATCATTCCATCAAAGGGGTTGAACTGGAACGAAAAAATATAGTTAGAGCAAACGCAGCAGAGAACTTTACCATAAAGGAAAAAATAGCGGCGATGGAGGATTTTGTCTGTTCACTTGCGAATAATGAGGAGGTGAAAGAATCTTTTCAACAGCGTATCCGTATCGAAGAGGACCCGGAGGTTCAAGAAAAACTTAAAGCGAAGATGAAGTATTTTAATTCGCTGTCAATGAAAGGTGGACTGTATGCCCTCAAGGAAGACAGAGAGTATGCTTTGCAGGAGCGTATCACTGCAAGGGATTTGCGCATAGCGCACCTTGGCGATAATCATTTTTCCATGGCAGCGCATCAGAAGAAAGAATTACAGTCCCTCTTTGACGAAGATGATATCATGAGACTGCGTGGGCAGAGCAGCATTCTAAACCGCATGGAGGAGATCTCAGAACGTTTGCAGGAGAAGCTTGACGAGCGCGGCCAGATTGATGAGGATACCGAGACAGACGAGGAAATCCGCGACAACGAGGAGCAGGAAGCTTTGGAACAGGAAGAAATAAAAAAAGAAGAATCAGAAACAGCGTAAAAACACAAAATCCCCTGACTTGTTGGGGGATTTTTTAATAAGCATGTAATAAGAACGCATTGATTTTATGCGCATAATATGATAACCTGAAAATGCAAGGAGGAAATCAGTATGCCAATAAAACCAAAAGAAAGGATCTTCCAAAAGGTACAGAAAACAGTATCAGGAGACAGGCGGGGCTAAAATAATTTGCATTTTCAGAGAGGAGGGCTAAAATGTTATCAATGTATCCAGCATGTTTTTTTAAGGAGGAGAATGGCTATTCTGTTATTTTCCCGGATTTAGATTTGTCAACCTGCGGTGATACGCTGGATGAAGCGATGGCTATGGCTGTTGATTGTCTGGCGGGGCGTATTCGCTGGCTTGAGCGGGATGGAGATCCGATTCCGGCGGCATCACCAATGAATGAAATTGATTTGGATGCAGTTGCAGGAGAATTGGAGATTCAGTCGGAGGAAGCCTTTGTCAATATGGTTTCTGTTGATGTGGAGGCTTACGCCAAAGAACATTTTGACAAATCTGTCAGAAAAACACTGACAATTCCTGCATGGCTCAATGCAGCAGCGCTTGAAATGAATCTGAATTTTTCACAGGTATTGCAGGAGGCGCTGCTTGCAAAAGTGCAGGCGCGCTAAGCAGATTGAAATGACTCTTCGATCGTTTGACTTTTCATCATTGTAAGGTAACTGTAAGGATTTTTCCGCCAAAGTGCGCTACAATAAAACGGAAACAGCAGACAAACGCGAGGAGGTCAGATATTTTTATGAATGATGAAAAAGTAGTAGAAATCAAGAATTTAATCAAGAGCTACGGCGCAAAAGATTTTCAAACGACCGTGTTAAAGGGCATTGACCTGACAATTTACAAGGAGGATTTTATCGCCATTATGGGGCCGTCAGGTTCTGGCAAGACGACACTGTTAAATATCCTTTCGACCATTGACAAACCCACACAGGGTACCGTTTTGCTCGATGGAAAAAATGTGACACGAATGTCAAATAAAGAGCTTGCAAAACTCAGAAAAGATAAAATTGGCTTTGTCTTTCAGGATTATAACCTGTTGGATACCATGACGCTACAGGACAATATCGCGCTGCCGCTCGCGCTCGGCGGCGTGCCGTCAGGACAGATTGCAGAGCGCATTCAGGCGCTGTCGGCGACATTTGGCATAGAGGAGCAGCTTCGCAAATATCCCTATCAGCTCTCAGGCGGGCAGAAACAGAGAGGTGCGGTGTGCAGAGCGCTGATTACCAATCCAGAGATTATCTTTGCCGATGAGCCGACCGGGGCGCTCGATTCCAAGGCAGGAAAGGACTTGCTGCACTGCCTGCGCAGGGTCAACGACAGCGGTCAGGCGACAATACTTATGGTGACGCATGACCCGCACTGCGCTTCCTATGCGAAGGATGTGTATTTACTGAGTGACGGTATGATGAAATGCCGTATTGGCAGGGGAAGTGACAGGAAGGAATTTTACAACCGCATCGTAGATCTGCAAACCTCCATAGGAGGTGACTTCTCATGAGCATGCTTCGCCTTTCGTTTATCAATTTCCGCAATGGTTTTAAGAGTTACCTGTCGCTGGTGCTCTCGCTTTCTTTTTCCATTCTGATTTTGTTCAATTTTCAGAATATGATCTATTCGGAGACATTTGCAGTATTGGGACAGCGCAATAAGCAGTATATTGATATGCTGATTCAGACAGTGAGTATTGTGCTGCTGTGCTTTTTGTTCTTTTTTGTGTGGTACGCGACAAATGTCTTTCTGACAAGGCGCAAGCGGGAGATTGGCATTTATATTTTTATGGGCATGTCGAACAGGAAAATCGGCAGTCTCTACATGATTGAGATCAGCTTTGTCGGCATCACGGCTTTGGCGGCAGGGATTGGCTTTGGCGCGCTGTTTGCAGGGCTGTTCCAGATGGTGATGGGGGCTGTTGCCGACACCGAGATTGAGGTGCGGTTTGGCATTTCGATCAAGCCAGTGGTGTTGACCGTGGTATTCTTTCTGGCGGTGTATGTGATTTTTGTGCTCAAGGGATATTGGAATATTGCCCGCAGCAGTGTGCTATCTATGATTTCAGCGGCGCGGCAGAACGAGTATGTGCAGACGAAAAGCGCTGTTTTGTTCATCAAGGCGGCGGCTGGCATCCTTGTGCTTGCAGCAGGATATTTTCTTGCGAACAAGGGCAGCAGGAGCGATTTATTGGGAAATGCCCTGCTTGCAGTGGTGCTTGTCATGATCGGCGTTTACTTGCTGTTTGGCGGTCTGATTCCCTTATTTTTTCAGATGCTTGCAGGACAGAAATCGTTTTTGTACCGCAGGCAGCGCTGTCTGTGGGTGAACCAGACGATTTTCCGCATGCGGAAAAATTACCGCACCTATGCGATGGTCTGCATTATAGGCATCTGCTCGGCAACAGCGCTTGCGACAGGCTTTGCGATGCGGGAGCGCTATCACAACATGATGGTGTTTGACAACCAGTACACGTTTCAGTTCCTCACCAACCAGCAGGGACTCGGCGCACAGGCGGCGGCGCTGATTCAGGGGGAGACAGAGATTGCCTGCCAGACTTCGCTTACTGCGCTGAGTGTGGATGCGGAGCATCTGGTGTTGTCTTACTCGGAGGTGAAGCGCGCCGCGCAGGAGAGCGGCGGCGCGGCTGGATTGCGGGCACCTGCGGATGATGAGACTTATTATCTGTCACATCAGATATTGTTGTCTTTGATTGCTGGGAGCGAACGTATTCCAGTGAGGCTCGGGGATATGGTTTTTCAGGAGACAGAGGTCATCCGGGAACCTTATATTGGCTACATGCAGGAGGCGATGGGATGTTTTTATGTGGTGTCAGACACTGCCTATGAAGAGCTGCGGCAGGGCAGTGAGATGCTGTATATTTATAATTATAAGATTGCGGACAACACGGCTTTTGAGCGGGCGCGCGCTGCGGCAGATGTGCTCATCAGCAACACGGATGAAAATTTTACTGCGCGCGTGGCAGTGAATCCGTTTGACAAGGAACTGGAGTGGGTCAAAGTGCTCTGCGCGCTTTGTATCTTTATGTTTCTGGTATTTATCGTCGCGGGCGGCTGCATCATGTTTATGAAACTTTACAATGATTCTTATGAGGAGAAAGAGCGGTATCTTGTCCTGAAAAAAATCGGGCTTTCGCCGCAGACACTCTCGCGCTCCATCGCGCATGAGCTGTCTGGCGCATACATGCTGCCCTTTGCCGTGCTGGCGGTATCGGCGTATTTCTCGGTGAATGCGCTTGGCAAAATGATGCAGACAGATTTGTTTTCTGTCTATCTCGTGAGCATGCTGGTGGTTCTTTTGGTGTTTGTGCTGTGTTATGGATGCTCGGTTGTGATGTACCGTAAGAATGTTGGTGTGTAAAAGAAAGAAAAACAGGGCTGTTTGACGTGGACAGTCCTGTTTTAGCCGCGCAGGTGCTCTACCCGATACGCAGATTAAATGTGACAGATTCATTGCCAGATGAGAACTGTAGGAGCAATGCCTCCTCGGAATCTGCTACTTGGCTTGGGATTTCATAGACAATCTCACCTGTTTTGGAGGACAGGGGATTGATGCTTGAATCATGCAGGTCATTGGTGTAACCAAGAAGATTTGACGCGGTAAATTCATATCCGTCAGAATAAAGGACTTTTGCGATTATATCATCGCCGATCGCGAAGCTTGGAAGGAAGCTGTCTGCGGTTTTGCCAATGTTGTCAACGGTGACGAACACCTGTAGATATGTATTTCCTTCTTCTTTGGGAGAAAATGACCCAAGACTGCCGGCAATCGAGTCCACGATTTTAACATCGGTTACATTGATAGACCAGTCTTTTAATTCAGCACTGTTTCCAAGTGCGTAGGGGATATCATCCCTGTCTGCAAAAGTAGTTTCTTTTATTGTAGTAGTTTCTTCTATTGTAGTAGTCTCTTGTACCGTAGCAGTTTCTTCTGTAATTACTGGTTCATTTGTATCAGTTGACAGTGCAGGCTCCGACGCCTTTTTGCCGCCCGCACAGGCAGTAATGCTAATGGTGAGCGCACACAGGAGTAGAATGGTAAATGCTTTTCTTTTCATTATAATGTTCCTTTCTCAAATATATTTTTCGCTTCTCCACAACAGAGATCGTAACACAGTTCATATATTTTTTAAATGAACAAAATATGGAAAGTCTGGATTCGTATGTGTAAAAGTCCGGTCGCCAAGGGTTATTTGATGGTCATGAATCCGTAGGATGCTGTCAGCGGAATCATCGAGTTCATCGAGAAAGAGTGTCGGCGCATCCGTTCCAAACAGGCACATCAGGGTGGAATAAACTGCATAGAGTCTTCCTTTTTCTATAGTACCTTACATTCAAGTGAAATTTGCCAATAGATGCTGGCGAATGTTCAGCGTGCAGCCCCATGCGGGCTGAAAATCAAGAGTACTGCGTTAAACAGTAAGCACATGGATAGCAGTTGGTCAAGGTTTCGGCAAGTTTGGATAATGTATTACAAATTGTGTCACAATCGAATATACTATACTCAGAGATTCTATAAGGATCATTTCGGCAAGGGCTGCGTCAAAAAAGGAAAAGGAGGCATATTATGCTGGTAAGGAAAGAAATTGACATCACACAAAATCCAACAAATGAACAGATAGAAATGCTGCATTATGCGGCTTCAATACCTTTAAAATATGACGAGGATTGTCCAGAGCTTTCTGACGAAGAATTACAGGACTTTAAGCGGATTTCAAAGGAAAAACAGATGGAAAGAAGGAAACAGACGGTAACATTAAGACTGTCGCCGCAGGCACTTAATAAGGCAAAATCATTGGTTTTGCCTTTCGAGGGAAAACATGTTTGATTGGAAAGGAAAAAGATAGGTACTGTTCCTCGATGAGTTAAACGCGTGCTCGCAGGAGGTGCAGAAGGCGTTCTACAGCCTGATTCACGAGAAGCGCATCGGCGAGTATCATCTGCCCGAGGGCAGCATGGTTTATTGACCATTATCCGCTGCTTGGCGGGCTTGCCGCACATTTTAAGATTGTGGAGGACTATCAGTATTGTGTGAAAAACGAGATCTCGGTTGCGGCGGGCTTAATCGAAGAAATCCGTGCGCTTTCGATGCCGCCGATTCCGTGGGATGTCGAGCTTGCAAACTGGTTTGATGTGCATTTTGCGCCGCTTGAGCGTTACAGGAGCTATGCGCGCCCGAGCCGCAGGCAGGCATCCACGCCAGATATTCCGCGCCCGCGCTATCAGACGATGGATATTTTGACAAAGAGCCGTACTTTTGGCGTCGTGATTGATACATCCGGCTCAATGGAGCCGCAGCTGATCGGCAAAGCGCTGGGGGCTGTCGCAAGCTACGCCGCGTCGCACGAGGTTCCGTTTGCGCGGGTGGTGTTCTGCGACGCGCAGGCATACGACGCCGGCTATGTCTCACCGGAGGACATCGCAGGGCGCGTCGCGGTGAAAGGCAGGGGCGGCACAGCGTTACAGCCCGGCATCGACTTGTTGGAGCAGGCGCAGGATTTTCCAAAGGACGGACCGATTCTCATCATCACGGACGGCATGATCGAGGAGCGCATGAGTATCCGCCATGAACATGCGTGGTTGCTTCCGAGTGGGCGGTGGCTGCCGTTTCGCACGAGGATGCCAGTGTTTTATTTTGATTAGAACTTGACACTATTTTTTAATAATGCTAGTATAAAAAACAGCAAATGAACTGAAAAATAAAAATAGAAAAGGACGATGGAAAAATGCAGGGACGTACACATCATTGTAATCAGCTTCGGCTGGAAAATGTAGGAGAAGAAGTAACGCTTGTCGGCTGGTATGACAATCTGCGCAAGGTCAGTAAAAATCTGGGCTTTCTGATCTTGAGAGACTTTTACGGCAAGACGCAGATCGTGGTCGAGACAGAGGAGATCATGGACCAGATTGACGCGGTGAACAACGAGTCAACACTGGAAATTACCGGTACGGTGCGCGAGCGCAGCGCCAAGAATCCCAAGATGGAGACAGGTGACATCGAGATCGTGCCCTCCAAAGTTACCGTGTTAGGAAAATGCCAGTATAATGAACTGCCCTTCCAGATTGACCACTCCAAGGAAGCGGACGAGAACACGCGGTTAAAATACCGCTATCTGGACCTGCGCAATCCCGCAGTAAAGTCCAAGATTGTGCTTCGAAGCAAGATTGTGGCAGACCTTCGCGCAGCGATGATTGCGCATGATTTTATGGAGATCACCACGCCGATTCTGACGTGTTCCTCACCGGAGGGCGCGCGCGACTATCTCGTGCCGTCGAGGAATCATCCCGGCAAATTTTATGCGCTGCCGCAGGCGCCGCAGCAGTTTAAGCAGCTCTTGATGGCATCTGGTTTTGACCGCTATTTCCAGATCGCGCCCTGTTTCCGCGATGAGGATGCGCGCGCAGACCGCTCACCGGGAGAGTTTTACCAGCTCGATATGGAGATGGCGTTTGCAAGTCAGGAGGATGTCTTTGCGATTTTGGAGGATGTGCTGCCGCCCATCTTTGCCAAATACGGCATTTATCACGAGGCATCCAAACCTCCTTTTATGAGAATACCTTATCTGGAAGCGATGGAGAAATATGGTTCCGACAAGCCGGATTTGCGCATTGACCTTCTGGTGCAGGATGCGACAGCAGTCCTTTCAGACTGTGGCTTTGAGCCTTTTGCGGGCAAGACGGTGAAGGCGGTTGTCGCCGATCATTTCACAGGGACAAGGAAACAGATTGACAAGATGTGTGCAGACATCGAGGTCGTGAGCGCGCAGAAAACCTATTGGTTCCGCTTGGATGAGAACGGGGAGCTGGTCGGCGGCATCTCGAAATTTGTACAGGAGAAGAAGGCAGCAGTCATCGAGGCGCTCGGATTAAAAAATGGCAGCTTTGTGGCGCTTGCCGCAGGAGACTTAAAAACCGCGCAGAAAACGTCCGGGGTCATCCGCAAAACGCTTGCCAACACTTTTGACGGCTATATGAGAAAGGACAGCTATGAGTTCTGCTGGATTGTCGATTTCCCGATGTATGAGATTGGCGAGGAGTCCGGCGAATTGGAGTTCTGCCACAATCCGTTCTCAATGCCGCAGGGCGGCGCGGAAGCGCTCGGGTCAAAGGAGCCGCTCGATATTCTCGCCTACCAGTATGACCTTGTGTGCAACGGCGTGGAGCTGTCCTCGGGTGCAGTCCGCAATCACGACCCGGAGATCATGATCAAGGCGTTTGAGATTGTAGGGCTTGGCGAGGAGGATGTGAAGGCGAAGTTCCCCGCGATGTACAACGCATTCTGCTACGGCGCGCCGCCACACGCAGGCATCGCGCCCGGCGTGGACCGCATGGTGATGCTGATCGCAGGGGAGGAGAGCATCCGCGAGATTATCCCGTTTCCGATGAACAAGACCGCGCAGGATGTGATGATGGGCGCGCCCGCATCAGTGGACGAGCGGCAGCTTCGGGATGTGCATATCAGGATTGTGGAGGAGAAAGAATCATAAATCACATAGCAGCCGTAAAAAGCAATTACCCCGATTCCGTACAGAATCGGGGTAATTGCTTAAACTTGCTGTCTTTGCTGGTAGAGGACAGTTAGGGAATCCTGAAGTACCTGTGAAAAGTTAATATGGTTATTTTCAGCAAAGGTATTGAGCCATGCAGGGATGGTAAGATTTTTTCGCACTGCTTTTTCACCGTATTTTTCAGCATAAGCATCCATATCCAGAACCAGCATACTTACGAAACCACCGGGATCGGGGATAACGTTTTCCAAGGGACTTGCTTTGGGTACGGGTTTTCCGTCTTCCAGTTCGTCAAGAACCCAGCCGGATGCGGCATCTGTACCCATAAGGATAGCTTCTGCCAGTGTATCACCCTCGCTGACGCAGCCGGGAAGGTCTGGAACTTCAACGGTAAACCCTCCTTTTTTTTCTTCACAAGGGTAGAAGCAAGCAGGATAAGTTAATTTCATAGAAGAATCCTCCTTTATGGTATGGCAGTACCGGGTTTTACAACCCGGCCTGCTTTAATATGGATTTAATTGTACGGGGGTCAAGGTCCCCGGGATGATTTGGAATGGAAACCTTACCAGATTTTGTTGGATGGATGTAAGAGTAGTGAGAACCCTTTGCTTTCTTGAACTGCCATCCATCGGCTAAGATAATTCTCTCTATTTCCCGGAATTTCATACTGTAACCTCCTTACGACTATATCATACGTATGATGCGCATAAAAGTCAAGAGAGAATTTTACGCTATACAATCCATCCTGCTTCATGTTATAATTTAGAAAAAAGGAGTGTGGTAACATGGACAAAAAAGCAATGTACAATCTAACCTATGGTTTATTTATCCTGACGGCAAAAGAAGGTGACAAGGACAACGGCTGTATCGTCAACACCGTCTCACAGGTGACAACCGAGCCAAACCGCATCGTGGTGGCAGTAAACAAGAAAAATTATACGCATGACATGATCGTGCGCACAGGGGTGTTTAACGTGTCGATTCTGACAGAGAAGTCCAAATTCGAGACCTACAAACACTGGGGCTTCCAGAGCGGTGCAAACGTTGACAAGACAGAGGCAGTCACCTACAGCCGCGCACAGAACGGCGTCATCTATATTGCTGAGGAGACAAATGCATATCTTTCTGCCAAGGTCGTCTCAGCGACAGACCTTGGCACGCATACTTTGTTTCTCGCAGATGTGACAGACGGCGCAGTGCTCTCAGAGGATGCATCTGTCACCTATAGTTTTTATCAAAATAATATCAAGACAGCGCCTGCCGCGGCGGAGAAGAAAAAAGGATTTATCTGTACCGTGTGTGGATATGTCTATGAAGGAGAGGTTCTTCCCGAAGATTTCGTGTGCCCATGGTGCAAGCATCCGGCGTCGGATTTTAAGAGGATAGAATAAGAATTTTGATAACGAGGAGGTATATTTATGAATATGACAGAAGTTGCCAGATTATTATTAGGTTTGAGAGCTGCTGGGTGGACTGAAAAGGAAATCAATGATTTTGTGTTGTATATTGAGTCCGGCGAAGAACAGTATAAACCCAAGGCGAAGAATGAAAAAGCAGAAGAATGAAGCACACAGCGGCAGGCGCAAGTCTGCCGTTTTAGGGTTAAAATCAAACAAAGGAGATATCGAAACAATGGATATTCAGATTCCAGAAACGGGAGTGATAAAGAAACAGAAAGTAGAGATCAACAGCGATGTTTCTATTATATATGGCTACAATAATAGCGGAAAGACCACACTGTTAAAGGCGCTTGACCAAATATTTGCAAACAGGCAGATGGAGCAGTTTATCTTAGGGCAGTCAGGCGATCCGGCAGTATATATCCCTACAAACAGAATTATTGTAAGCGAATACAGCACAGAACAGCCGCAATTAAAAGACCGTGAGGAATGGCTTCATTATCAGAAGGACAGTTATAAAGATTACAGTCTTCATTTAAAGAGACTTCGTGACCATTTACTTTGCGATGCGGTCGTACATCAATTTATCTGTCAGGCAATCCATAAGATTTTTGATATAGATATAAGGGAGCTAAACAGCAGATACAGCGATGGGATAGAGAATATTATCAATATTTACCTGAGTATTATCTGGGCTATGATGTGGGATGTCGATTTTTCAGAGATGACAGGAGAAGCATTTTATGATATGATTGCCCAAAAGCAGCTCTATGTCATGATTGATGAGATTGAAATGTATCTGCATGTAAATATTCAGTCGAAATTAATAGGAAGCATGAAGCAGGATTTTTCAGCGTGCCACTTTATCTTGACGACCCATTCTCCGCTGCTTTTGACAAGATACAGACAATGCCTCATTTATAAAATTCAAGCAGGCAGGCTAAAGAAAATTGAAGAAGATATGTATTATGAAGATTTGAATATCATTTATGAACAATTATTTGATGTGGAGGAGCTCCCGAAAAAAGTTCGGAAGGATCTCAATCTTCTGGGAAAAGTTGTCATGGAAAATAAGGCATATGATACAGAGAAGATAAGATCTGTAATACAGCAAATGAGAAAGGAATATCCGAATTTATCCAGAAGATACAATGCGATTATTACAAAGGCACAATACATTGGAGAAAAAAATGATCAAAATAACCAGAACCTGCAATCCAAAGGGATTAGCAAAGACGAGTAAGGCGTTTCAAACAGCAATTTCAGGGATGGAGACGAAGGAAGCATATGCATTTTATAAAAAGCAAAGCCGCGTCTATCTGTATAATACGGAAGAAACGAAAATGTATTTTAAGCAAATGAATAAAGAGCGATGTTCTTTTTGTACGAAATTCATACAGGATTTTGATGATGAAATGACGGTTGAGCATATCCAGTTAAAAAGAGAAGCACCGCAATTTATTATGCGCATGCAGGACATGCAATACCAAAAGGAGCACAAAGGCACACTATCCTGAAAAATATCTTGATCCGACGAGCATTACGCAAATTGAGAAGTATTTTTGTTATGAGCTGGACGGAAAGATTGTTCCAAATCAAGAGCTGAATCAGCACGAGCAGGAACAGGCAGCATATATGATCAAATTATACCAGTTGAATCGAAAAGGGCTGGTGTGTAAGAGGCGGGAGTTCATGAAGGAATTAATGTCAGATGATGATTTTTGCAATAAATTGATAACAATGGACGAATCCAGTCAGAATATAATATTTTTATCCGTGTTTGCATACTATAAGAAGCAGAGAATGCCTTCATGACCGTATGCGGATTGCAGCAATAGGGATGTAGAGTTCGCATAAAAAGGAGGTATTGAAGTTAGTATGGAGAGCAAGGTGTTTATTTTGGATCAGACAACAGTCAAGAAGCTGCTGACAATCTTTAAACTTGTCATACCGGACTTTCAGAGAAACTTCGTATGGAAGAAGAATAAGAAAGAACAGTTATTAGCCTCCCTGTTTCGGGGGTTTCCAATCGGTGCGATCACATTGTATCAAGATAAAAATGCCTATTATATCATAGATGGCTTGCAGAGAATCAATACGCTGAACCAGTATCTGGCACGGCCGGGCACAATTATTTCTTTTGAAACATTTTTTAAGAAAGTAGAACCTGAGATTCATGAATATATGGAGAAGAAAAAACTGGATCTAGAGCTGCTATCATTAAAAAAGTGTATTAGAACATGGTATGATAATCTTAATAACCTGTATGAATTTGAAAAGGTCAGTGTCTTTTACAGTGCGCTAAACAAGGCCAGTGCAAAGATTGCACGGAAATTCTCCGATCTGGAGCTGGTGGAGGGGCTTCTCGATATACTCAAATCAAAAATAGAAATCGTGCATGATGATATTGCACTGATTATATATAAGGGAAGCAAGGAGGATCTGCCGGAATTATTTAAGAATATCAATACAGGGAGTGTGGCTTTGTCACAGTATGAGATTTTACAGTCAGTATGGAATGACTATATTCTGGACAGCAGTCTGATACAGGATACAAGAGAGGCATTTGGCAGAGAGCTGGATTTGATTCAGAATGAGTATGAGATTAATGCCATCAAGGAGGCAGGTTCATTTGATATATTTAAAAATATAGTTGGATTAAACCACATCATCTGTTGTGAGAAGGAGTGTGATGTGCTCTTTCAGTTTTCCAGCTTTAAGAAAATTTCGGAACCAGAACCTTTTGCCAATGGAATTGTCAAATATTATGACAATGACAGTATTGCGTTTGAGATCTACTCCACGCTTCTGTGCAATGCACCCAATCAGATAGTAAAAGCGATTGATCAGGTCTATAAACAGGAGGATTGTGCGAAAATCAGCAGGTTTATCAATCAGGTCAATCAGGTGATCCTTGAAGCGCTGCATCAGGCAGTCAAAGAACTAAAAAACAGAAAAGTCGGGCTGCTGGAGAGCAAATATCACTCTCTCTATATCCTTGCAGGTATGATATTCTCAAGGTATGATATCAATGTTGAAAATCTGACCGTGACTCAGACAGAAGAAAATACAAAGATTTACAAAATCAGCCTTGATATAGAACAGCACAAAAGGGACAAGTGGTTTGTGGGTGAAAAAAGGCAGGTAGGATTTTTAAATATTCAATTAGAAAACCTTCTTGGCATGAAAAGTGACAGCAGTCATAATAAAAATAATCCAGATTCGCAGTCAGCAGGGCTAAAAATCAAAATTGAAGACCAGATTATCACTGCCAATACGGTCAAAGAATTTTATGGGAAAATATTCCGCTATCTTGAGGAACAGTTTGATCTAAAAGAGTATGTTCCCTATGCGACGGGCAAAAAAAGATACCTGATCAACCACACCAAGCATCATATTAACGGGGATATGTTTCTCGCACCAATCAAGGTTGGAGACTATTTTATCGAAACACACAAGAGCAGAAGCGGTGCATTGAGAGACGTATATAACTATATGAAACACATTGGCGTCGATGCCGAATATATTGAATAATATGGCGTAAAAACCAAAAGGGGCAGCACCATGAAAATAGCAGATCTGCACTGTGACACAATCTCTGAGATCTGGCAGAGCCGCCGGGCGGGCAGCCCGCAGCAGCTTTGCCGGAACGATTTACATATCGATATCCAGAAGATGCGGAAATCGGACTATCTTTTGCAAAATTTTGCCATGTACATAGATCTGGAGAAAACATCAGATCCATTTGCGGCTGTGTCAGAATTGATTGATGTATTTTATGATGAGATGGAGAAAAATAAGAACGAGATCGGCATCGTAACCTCCTATCATGAAATTCTTGCAAACGAGAAGCAGGGAAAGATGTCCGCGCTCATGACCATCGAGGAGGGCGGATGCTGCAAGGGGGAGATTGCAAACCTTGAGACGCTCTATCAGCGCGGTGCGCGCATGATGACCCTCACATGGAACTATCCGAACGAGCTGGCAAGCCCCAATCTCCCCGCGGGCGGTTTTGGCACCTTTGACAGCACAAACGGACTGACCAGAAAAGGCTTTGCCTTCATTGAAAGGATGGAGGAGCTGGGCATGATCATTGATGTTTCGCATTTATCAGATGCAGGATTCTGGGATATCGCAAAATATACGGGAAAACCCTTTGCGGCAAGCCACTCCAACGCGCGCGCCCTCAGTCCCCACGCAAGAAATCTCACAGACGACATGATCCGCGTCATCGCAGACCGCGGCGGCGTGATCGGGCTTAATTTTTATGGACGTTTTCTGAACGCTGTGGAGGACAGCCATTCTACGACCGCGCGGATGGCAGAGCATGTGCGCCATATCGTCAATGTCGGCGGTATCGAATGTATCGGGCTGGGCTCGGATTTTGACGGGATTACGGGAGAACTGGAGATGGAGGACTGCTCGCAGCTTGGGAAATTGACAGCAGCGCTGGAGCATGCGCATTTCACGGGGAGTGAGATCGAACATATTCTATATAAAAATGTGATGCGCTTTTACAGGGAGATGCTGTGATAGGATGGAGAAAGTGGAATAAAAACAGAATAAATCGCGTCTGCCATATTTTACTGCCTTGACACAGGCATCAATTAGATATAGAATGAGGTATACCGCGCAGCAAATTGACAGAATTTGGACGGCAAGATCCAGAAGGGAAAAAAGAAAGACGACGATGAAAGATGACAAGAAGTATAGCCTTGAATAAATTTTATATGAATAACACAATAAAAAAGAGCATAAACAAAGAACGCATCATGACAGTGGTGCGCTGTAAAGAGCTCTGGCTCGAGTGTGCGCTTGCGGTTCTTTTGTTTTGGTTCTACAGCTATAAGCTGGATCAGTCCATAATGCCGATTCTGCTCGATGATGAATATGGGTACTGGGCGAACAGTTCTTATTTCATGGGACTGGACTGGTCGTCGATCACGGGAAATATCGCATATTACTCCTATGGATACAGTCTGATACTGCTGGTGCTGCGCATACTTGCTCCTTGGTTTGATATTGGAAGCTGGGATGGCATGTACCAGCTTGCGACAGCTTTTAATCTGCTCATGCTTGTGGCAGGATTCTTCATAGCGGTAAAGCTGTGCAGGAGATATATGAAGAATATGAACTGGATTGTCAGGTGTGTTGCGTGTTTTGTGGTCATGCTTTACCCTGCGAATAAAATTTATTCGCATATCACCCTCTCAGAGTGCGCGCTTACCTTTTTTTTCTGGGTATTTCTCTATATGATGCATCGGGTGACAGACAAACCAAGCATCCAGAACCATGCAGCTTTTGCGCTGGTCTCTGTATATATGTATACGATACACCAGAGGACCCTTGCACAGTTCATAACAGCCATTATCATCGTTGTGCTGATCCGCCTTCGGCGCATAAGCAGGCTAAAGCATACAGCAGCCTTCGGGGCAGTCATGTGCGTGTGTCTTGTGATACATTCTGTAATAAAACAGAATTTGCAGAATACGCTGTATATGGGAAAGCCGCCGGCTGGATTTGCAGAGCTGGTTTCTTACGCATGTACCAAAAAGACTGTATTGCTCGTGTTGATGATGCTGGTATTGCTGTTGCTGCTGTATCTTGTTGACCGTGGAAAGGTCCGCATAGCATTTTTATTGGTTCTGGCGGGTGCGGCAGCGGTGGGTGTCTATATCATGGGCAGGCTCGGGGCAGGAAATACTGCTTCAGAGGTTCTTCCAGACAGACTTGCGATGAATGATTTTGCCGGTCAATGGGGAAAAGTCAGAAATATCTTTACAGTGCCCGGTTTGATCCGTCTGGCAACCAGTATTGTAGGGAAATGGTTCTATCTGGCAGCGGGAAGCGGGCTTGTGATCTGCTGGGGAATGCGCAACCTGATAATCAATGCATTCTGGGTCACGGCAGACTGTTTGCGAAGGATGTTTTGCGCCCTTTTGGGGAAAAAGGATGATGGCCTAAAGCGTCTTCACGGTGATTCTGCACGGCATTTGTGGTTTTTCGGCGTGTTTCTGGCGTGGGCAGGAACCTTTATGATCTGTGCGATCTACAAAGAGGGCTTATATAAGGTGGATGACCTTGTGCACGGACGCTACATTGAGTACACGATAGGGATTCTTCTTATATATAGTATTGATATTCTGCTGGCAGAGAAGCACTGGCTTCTGATGCTCAGTGTCTGTACAGTACTGTACAGTGCAGCGGGTGTATACTGCCAGTATGTATATGATGAACTTCAGCGTACGCATTATGAGCTTGCACATGCTGTTATGTTTGGGCGTGTATTCTGGAATTACCAGTCGCCGACGGGCAAGATCCAGCAGCTTACAGGATATATCCTGCCATTATCCGCGTTATTTTATATTGCATTCAAGCTGTTTGGCAGTTTTATCGAGCGGATTCCGGGACAGCCGCGGATCAATTCCGCTATTGCCACAGTGCGGTGTGTTCTTGCGCTGATGGTTCCGCTTGTGGCATGGACGCATTTGTCTGATGCCATTATTGACAACTATGTGTGCTCTAGGAACAGCAAACAGTCGGGAGCGCTGCCGAATGTTGCGGCATGGGCAAATACCATCAGCGCAGACAGCGAGGTTTATTTTATCAATGACTCGCTTAGCTACAAACAGGCGTCACTGCTACAGTATATGCTGATGGACCGTGAGGTCAGGCTGGTGCCAATGTCAGAGGTTGATTTTGACAATGACGATCTGTACATTATAAACAATGCGTATCTGGGCGACCCGGTAATCATGGAGAAGTGCGATGTCGTTATATCCATAGGCAGCTATGCACTGGTTGTCAACAATAGTCAGGAGCTTATGAATACGTGGAATATATATAAGGAGGTGTTGCGGGAATAAAAAATGATGACAGCTGCTAATGAAAACACGATTCTGAACCGATATAATATTTGCCAATAATATCGGGGACAGAGATGTGCAACTTTACGGAACGGTATCGCATGAATCTGGTTTAGTACAGCGGGAAACAGCAGGTTGACAGGTTTGTGCAGGAAACAAAACAGAAAAATGCATCAGTTTGCACAAAGGACAGGAAGATAAAGTGACTGGGAAAATTATGAAACTGAAAAAAAGGCTTGCATAAAACCGATATTAGGTGTATGCTGAATGAGTAAATCTATAACGGAGGAGAAGGTGCTATGAAAATTAGAGTTATTAAAAAAATGATGGCATATTTATTGGTGGGTGCCATGGTTCTCTCTACACCAATGACTGCTTCAGCGACTGAGCCATCGATTGCTGATGTATATACTGACACCGATGATGGTGATGGGTCTGGAACACTGTCTGGTTCAAACACAAACACAGGAGTTCTCGATACAGAATTAAATAAACCAGAAGTTCAGGCGCAGGTTATAGGTCTGGCATTAGATAAGACCAGCCTTTCGCTTGAGAAAAACGGTGCTGTTGACAAGGACAGATTGCAGGCAAGAGTTCTTTTCACTGACTATAGTCCAGAAAATGAGGAGATGGTTCTTGCAGCAAATGAAGAAACTAAAAAGATTGTTGATCAGTTCCTGAGATGGAGAGTGATCGATAACGAGGGGGATACCGTAAACAATGTAGTTGGTCTTTCATATTATGAAAAGGCAGATGGCAGTAAAGACTACAGCATGGTTAATGTGAATGCTAAACATGGCGGCACAGTTCAGGTTCAGGCTTATATTGATTATGATAACAATAAAAAGCTTGATGCGGGTGAGTTCCATGCAGAGGCTACAGTATCTGTTAAGGAGTTCGCTGAGGACTTCGAATGGAATGTTCCGGAAGATGAAAAATTTTTCATGAACTGGGAATACGATTTAAATGATTACATTAAGCTGAACCCGGAAACAGCTTCTGACGATGTGTCCTTCTATGCGAAAACTAATGCTAAGAAAGTAACCATTAGCGATAGTGGTATAATGAAAGTTAAGAAGGTTAGTGAGGGTGAGACAGTTGAGGTTGTTGCTACAATTGAAAATGGTGTAAGTCATGAGGCAATACTTAAACTTGATCCGGGTACTCCTGCTAAAAAAGTGGCATTTTTAGATAAGAATGTAATACTTGATCATGGAAGGAAAACAGAACAGGAAAAAACGTTAAAAGTAGAACTTAAACCTGTGACTGATGGTAAAACAGTTACAGATTTAGTCAAGTGGACAGCAAAACCTGATGTAGTTAACTTTGATATTACTGAGTACAATCGCGAGAAAAATACTGCGGAAGTTAAGATTACAATAAAGGGCGATGCAGTAGGCAAGGTTAAGATTACAGCGCAGGCAACAAGTGGCAAGAAGGCAACTACAACAGTTGTGATTAATTCTACACCGGCTAATATAAAGGTTGAACCAGTTGTTACTTGGACAGGAAAGAAGCCTAAGGTAGAGGTAGTACCTTTAGGTGATGATGGTGAAAAAATTCCAGTAAACAAAAATGGATATAAGTTCGAAGTTACTTCTGTAAATGAGACAGAAAATATTAAGAACATTAAAGTCAATAAAACAAGTGGTGCTATAACGATTCCGACAGTGTTGACTAATAAAGGGACTGGCAAAGATAAAGCGGTAGTCAAGCAAGATGTTGCAAATGTTAAGGTTTCTTTAACAAAGGCTAACGGCAAGAAATTTACAAGTAGTGTTGTTACAGGTGATAACACAATTACTGCAAAACAAGCAAATATTAAAGATATTAATGTATGGAATACTACATATGCAAATAAGGACTCTTTAGGAACTCAAGTATTGGCTAATGGTTCTACTAACAACAAAGCGACAGAGCCGGTTGGAAAGTATAAAATAACTGTTGGTTCAAAATACCAGTATCAAGTAAACGCTACTAGTGGATGGACTGATACGGTTGATCCTGAACTTAGTGATGCAGTTGCTTGGACTTCGTCAAGTGCGAAAGTAGGTACTGTTAGTGATGGCGGTTTATTTACAGCTTTGAAGGGTGGCACAACAAAGATTAAGTTAAGCTATGTTACAATTACAGATGAAAAAAAATGTAAGGCTAAATTAAATAGTAAGACAATTACAATTAAGCCTATCCAGAAGGCGACATCACTTACATTGAATAAGAATACTTTTGTTGTAGTTGCAGGTAATCCAAAGGATATTTCTATTAGTGTGAAGAAGCAGCTTCCAAAAGGATCAAAGGATTTAATTACTTGGAAACAGGTAGTTGGAGAACTTGGCGAGGATGGAAAGACTATAGTTAATGCAAAGCATACAATGCTTGAAATGAAGAAGTATACAAATAGTAAGACTACTACAGTGAAAGTTCCAGTAAAAGAGTATAAGGCAGGAACAGTAGTTAAGATTGGCGCTTACGCTGATGGCGGTGCTGTTGCTTATGCATATATCTATGTAGTAGCCGATAAGGCAAAGGCCGTAAGAGCTATGGAAGGTGAAAAAGCTACAACAGATAGTAGCGCTAAGAAACTGACAAAACTAGAATTAGCTGTAGGTAATAGTAAGACAATTACACCTCAGATTCAGAAAACTTCAGGTAAGACGTTTATACAGGCTACAGTTTACTCAAAAGAAAACATTGCTTATTCAACAGATCCAGTGACATATTCGTTCAGCAAGGCTGGTATAGCTTCAATCAATAGCCAAACTGGCAAGATTACAGCAATGAAGCCGGGTACGACCAAACTTACTATTAAGACATTATCAGGTAAGAAGGCTACAGTAACTATTAAAGTTAAGTAATTTTATAATTTGATATAGTCATAAAAAGGAATTCCTTAAAAGGAATTCCTTTTTGTTGTGCGCTGAGCATGGCAGTAGTCTTGCTGGTGCAAGTTCGACCACGAATTTTTACCGCCAAGTGTAGCGTTCTGGAGAAGTGGAATAAAGAAAACGTTATAGCTTTAACTTTACTTCGGTTGTCATAGATCTCTATAAGTCGGATATAAAAAAATCATACAATACCCGATTATAAGACTGCAAAAGTAATAAAAGGCAGATAACCGAAGTTGTCTGATCCTGCAATTTGGTTGCAAAGTACGATTACGAGGAATGTATCCAGATTTTTAAGGTGGTGTTTCAGGAATTTCATCTGCATGATTTTCTGTTAAATGAAAATATTGTCTCGGGCACTGAAGTTTACTGAAATGTGGGAACAAATACATAGTTGCTCCCGTGGCGCTTGACCCGCTTGCGGAGGCAGAGGTCTATGAGAATTTTAATACACTGGTTCAGGACAAGACGGCGGTTTATATTTCCTGTCGTTTCCTTTGAGTGTGAACTGCCACGAAAATCTTGAATTTAAGGTGAAAAAATGATACGATAAAGACACAAAACGAAAGGAAAAAGGCTATGGCGACGATATATGACGGGGTATTTCGGACAATCTTAAATGACTGCCGAAAACTGATTATTCCCGTAATCAATGAAATTTTTGGGGAGACATATACAGGGAAGGAAGAAATCCGTTTTTATCCAAATGAACATTTTTTAGACCAGCAGGATGAGGCGGACAAAGAACGGATTACCGACACAAATTTTACTGTTTTGGGGAAAATACCAAAGAAATATCATATTGAGTGCGAGAGCAGCTTACCGGACGGGAAAATCACGATAAGGCTTTTTGAGTATGATGCACAAATAGCGCTTGACGAAGGCGAGGTTACAGAGGAAACGCTGACTGTGACATTCCCAAATACGGCAGTACTGTACTTACGAACTTACAAAAAGACACCAGACAAAATGAAATACGTGATAGTGACGCCGGGCGGAACGGTCCAGTATGATGTGCCCATTATGAAAATACAGACCTATTCGCTGGATGATATTTTTGCAAAAGGACTGCTGATGCTGCTTCCATTTTATATTTTTTCATATGAGAAAAATTTTGGGGAATATAATAGTAATGAGCAGAAACTGGCAG
>ERZ808040.373-NODE-373-length-40469-cov-5.137725_pt1 | contig 40469 bp, 39 predicted proteins | sample MGYA00380191_ERZ808040 | MGnify/ENA primary metagenome ERZ808040 (study PRJEB31490, sample SAMN06133395) | mouse gut metagenome | isolation source: J6 | host: mice | place: China: Chengdu | collected 2015-05 ...
TACACCAGCTTTGAGGAACTCACCCCTACCCTGTTACGGGAGTTTGTGGAGAAAATCGTAATCCACGAATCGGAAGCACTGGACGGGAAACGCCGGGGGAAGCTCCGCAGACAGGAAATCGAAATCTATTACTCTTTTGTCGGCAAGGTAGAACTGCCCGACTAAAGCCCGACCCGTCCGGCAGTCAGCCGGACAGGGAACGGCAAAATTTTTTACACTTCTTTATCTCACATGAGCAAAATGATATGACAAGGAGGAGGAAGCATTATGGAAGAATTTGATCTTTTATCCGCCCTGCAAGGCTTGAAGCGCAACGCCATCCGCCTTTCGTTCGGGGCAGAGGACGGCATCCCCGCAGGGCGCTTTGGCGGATGCCCGGACGTACCTGCCGATTTTGTCTGGCCGACGTTTGAGACGGACACCTTTTACGACAAGGAGGTAAAACCTCGCCCGTTAAGCTTTATCGCACAGTTTGACTGTGCCGCGCTCGCCCCGATGGACACCGAGGATCTGCTGCCCCATAAGGGTGTGCTTTCCTTCTTTTATGAGCTCGGCTCCCAGACCTGGGGATATTCCCCGAAAGATGCCGGCTCCGCGCGGGTTTACTATTTCGCGGATGCCTCTGCCCTCTCCCCTGCTGCCTGTCCGGCTGACCTAAACGAAGACTACCGGCTTCCCGCCGTCGGATTTTATGCCCACGGCGAAGCACAATATCCGGATTTTTCGGATTTTAGTCTCGCCTACCCAAAGATCACCCATCCCGCCCTTTGGATGGAAGTCCGCGGTGGTTTTGACCAATTCAGCGAGGAATTTGACCGCGCCATCGAGACACTTTCCGGGAAAGATACAAAGCTTCATCACCAGCTTCTCGGCTGGCCGGTCATCATCCAGAACAATATGACCTTTGAGTGCGAACTTGTGAGCCGCGGCTATTACATGGGTAATACCTTAAAAGATATTCCGAAGGAAGCCGTTGCATCGGCGGAACAAAATTCCTTATCCGAGTGGATCTTACTTTTTGAGCTGGATTCCGATAAGTTCGGGGATTACTGCCTTGACTTTGGCGACTGCGGGAGCATATATTTTTATATCCGCAGGGAAGATCTTCATGCGCGGCGCTTTGAGCGGGCATGGCTGATCTCCCAATGCTATTAAAATGAACGGACAATTCCTTTTCTCACAATACAAAAATTGCAGGCTCTGCCACCGCCTCTGCGGTGTGAACCGCACAATACAGACCGGCTTTTGCGGGATGCCCGACCGGCTTTATGCCGCGCGCGCCGCACTGCACGGCTGGGAGGAACCATGCATTTCCGGTACATACGGTTCGGGGACAGTGTTTTTTTCCGGCTGCTCGCTGCGCTGCGCCTACTGCCAAAATCACAGCATCGCCCTCGGTCATTCCGGCAAAGAGCTTGACACCGCAAGGCTTGCGGAAATTTTTCTTGAACTGCAGGAAAAAAAAGCCGCAAACATCAACCTTGTCACGCCGACCCACTATGTCCCGTCCATCCTCGCGGCGCTCGACCGGGCACGGGCGGGCGGGCTTTATCTTCCGGTCGTCTACAATACCGGAAATTACGAAACTCTCGATACCGTCAAAATGCTTTCGGGCTATGTGGATGTGTACCTGCCGGATTTTAAATACTGGTCACGCGATCTTGCCGCCCGCTATTCGGGCGCGGCGGATTACGCCGAACACGCGGCGGAAAATATCGCGGAGATGTTCCGGCAGGTCGGGGCGGCAAAGTTTTTTGCGAAGGATGCACAAATTGACTCCTCCTTCACGGCTGCTTCCTGCGCGGACGGCTCCAAAACCGGTTTTCCGTTTTCCCCTTCTGCGCAGGGTTTCAAAAACGATGGCGGAATGGTCGGGGAATTTTCCGCAAAAACCGATGGTGGAACCCGCGCGCAAACACCCGCTAATACTGCCCGTGAAAACTGTATGGATTCCCCGGATGATCCCGGGCTTACCGAAAGCGAGACCTGCCTCATGGCACGCGGTGTGATCGTGCGCCACTTAATGCTTCCGGGTGCGCTTTCCGACTCAAAAAAAATCATCCGCTATCTGTACGAAACTTACGGTGATTCCATTTATCTCTCCATCATGAGCCAGTACACACCCATCGCAAAAAACCTCACTGCTTTCCCGGAGCTAAACCGCAAAGTCACGCAGGCAGAATATGATAAACTGACGGATTTCGCAATTGCCCTCGGCGTGGAAAATGCGTTCATCCAGGAGGGGGAGAGCGCTGCTGAAAGCTTTATCCCGGAATTTCGCGGAGAGGGCATCGGAAAAGTGTGACCGGAAACTGCCAACTTTTTCTCTTGCCATCCCTCCCAAAATCCGCTATAATTTGATATGGTATGATTTTAAAGGATTAAAGAGGCAAAGCAGCATGCCATGCCGGAAATGAGGTAATACATGAGACAGGAATACGTTATGGGGAACGGGGCGATTGCCCTCGGCGCGCTCTGCGCGGGTATCAATCTCGCGGCAGGCTATCCCGGCACACCCTCCTCCGAGATCATTGAAACACTCGCAAAATACACCGCAGACCGGAAAAATCCCGGAAAGAAGAACGGCGGGGAGCAGGATTCCCCTTCCGCCGGGGAATGCGGGGGAACCCTGGATGCCAATCTTTCCTTCGTCCGCCCCATCCATATCGAGTGGTCGGTCAATGAGAAGGCGGCGCTTGAGGTCGCAGCAAGCGCCGCTTACTCCGGCGCGCGCGCCCTTGTCACAATGAAGCAGGTGGGCTTAAATGTCGCCGCGGATGCCCTGATGTCCCTCGCCTATGTCGGCGTGAAGGGCGGCATGGTCATTGTCGCGGCGGACGACCCCGGCCCGATCTCTTCACAGACCGAGCAGGATACCCGCATGTTCGCAGTATTCGCGCGCATCCCGGTCTTTGACCCGTCCTCCCCGGAAGATGCGTTCACGATGATCCAGGATGCGTTTGATTACTCTGAAAAATACCATACTCCGGTGCTGCTGCGGCCGACGACGCGCATCTGCCACGCTTACGCCTCCATCCGGCTGCCGGAACCCGAAACGGGACAAGAGGGAAATGCCCGCACGCTGTTTTCTCCCCACCCATATGAGGGATTTATAAAGGATTCAAAGAAATGGGTAATCTTCCCGCGTCTTTCCTTCGCAAACCATGCGATGATCGAAAAACGCAACCCGCAGATCGGCGATGATTTTTCGGATTATGCCGCCAATCTCACCGCGGGAAACACCAAAAAAGCAGTTTTTGCGTCCGGGGTCAGCTACGCCTACGCAAAAGAATTTTTGCAGGCATTCCCGGAAATCAAGCTCTGCCGCATCGCCACACCTTATCCGTTCCCGGAGCGCCTTGTGCTTTCTTTTCTTGAGGGCGTGGAGGAAGTTCTGTGCATCGAGGAACTCTCCCCCTTCGTTGAGACGGAGCTTCTGCGCGTCATCGGCGCGCACGGCCTTTCCTTAAAGGTATATGGGAAACGGACGGGACATATCGCACCAAGCGGGGAAAATTCTGCGGATTCCGTAAGGGAAGTGCTGCAGGAATTTCTCGGCATGACGGCGCATGGGGAGGATTTTGCGGCAGCAAAAAATGCTGCATGGACAGGGGATTTTCCTTCCTGCGCCGGCAAAAAAGATTCCGTCCCAGTCCCGGATGAAAAATCCCAAGACACCATAGCGCCCCCTGCCCTACCCGTGCGCCCGCCGGTTCTCTGTGCCGGATGCCCGCACCGCGCCTCCTTCTACGCAGTCAAAAAGGCGATGCAGGGAAAGCGCAGTTATTTCTGCGGCGATATCGGCTGCTACACACTCGGCAACGCGATGCCGCTTGACATGGTCGACACCTGCTTATGCATGGGCGCGGGCGTTACGATGGCGCAGGGCTTCCACTGGTTGGACGCGGACGGTGTCTGCTTCGCGTTCCTTGGGGATTCGACTTTTTTTGCCTCCGGCATGACAGGCGTTGTCAATGCCCTCTACAACAATGCCGACATGGTACTTTGCGTGCTCGACAATGCAACGACTGCCATGACCGGACACCAGCCGCATCCGGGGACGGGCATTAACATGATGGGGGATGTTGTAAACAAGGTCAGCATCGAATCAGTTCTATCCGGCATGGGAGTAAAAACGATCCTGCAGGTGGATCCGCTTGACCTTGACGCGGCAGTTGCCGCCGTAAAGGAATGCGCGGCGCTCTCCGGCGTGCGTGCGATCATTTTCAAGTCCCCTTGCATCGCGGTCAGCAAACCGACGGGCAAAATGAAAGTGACGGAACAATGCATCGGCTGCGGGAAATGCATCCGTGAGATCGGATGTCCGGCAATCGGGATTGCTGACGATACGGAGGTTTCCACCTGCACGGAAATTCCGTCCGGTACGGCAAGTCCGGCCGGAGCAAAAATCCTTTCCGCCAAAAGCAGCACGCGGCAAGAAACCAAAATCCGCAGGGTTACGGTGGACACCGGGCTTTGTACCGGATGCGGGCTCTGCTCGCAGATCTGTCCGGCAGGGGCGTTGGTCTCCTGTGCAAAAACCCCTTCCGTTCTCCCGGCGATGTCCCCTGACACACAAAGCCTTCCGCAAAAAACCACTCCGGGAACAACAACAGAAGCAAGAATACAGCATCCTGTTACCATCCCGGAAATTCCCGCTACCGTTCCGGCAAACTTGGTTCTCAAGGGCAGTGCATTCAAAAAGGATATTTTGATATGCGGTGTCGGAGGCCAGGGCACAGTGCTTGCCTCCAAACTCATTGCTTCGGCCGCAATGCACCAGAATGCCGCCGTACACTCCGCGGAAACCATCGGCATGGCACAGCGCGGCGGCTCAGTCACAAGCCACGTCCGAATCGGGGAACACGCATACTCCCCGCTGATCCCCGCAGGAAGTGCCGATCTGCTGCTCGCCTTTGAGCCGGCGGAAGCCGTGCGCAACCTGCGCTACTTAAAACAGGGCGGCACGGTCATTGTCAGCCGCACCCCCGTAAAACCGGCAAGCTCCGCACTGCAGCAGGACGGCTACGACGGCAGGGAGATGATCGATTATCTGAAGAAAATATGCACCGTCGCGGGGGACAGCAATCCGGACTTCGGTGCGGTAAAGACGGACAGCACCCGGTATCAATGTATCGTCGTAGACCCCGAAATCCTCTGTGCACCGCCCCTCTCCCCGCGCTACTTAAATTCTGCCATGCTCGGCGTTGCCGTTGGCAGCCAAAAATCAGGGCTCTCGGCGGAAACGGTTCTGCAGGAGATTGCCGCGCGCGTACCGGAGCGGTTCGTGGACGCAAACCGGAGGGCATTCCTTGCCGGGCTTACGTTCGCGGTGCATGGTATGCAGGAGAAGAACCGGGACGCATGAGATAAGGATTCCGTCTCATTCAGGAACTGCGAAAACTTGAACATTGCCGCAACGGCATTGCAGCGAAAAGCGATCACCAACTTGTTTACGGACAGTGCGGATCCGTTTCCCGAGAACGCCCCGGCAAATGGGCGGATTCATCCGCACGCGAACAAAACTTTGTGAAACCATAATCAGGAGAGTAATATCATGAATTTAAACGACACCCAGATCACCCAGATCAACGACCAGATCAAACGCCTGACACAGACGGAAAGTTATTACGGGAAAATCTACCGCGGGCTTGGCATCACCGGAATCCGCAGCCAGAAAGATTTTGAGGCACTTCCCTTCTCCAGCAAAGATGACCTCCGCAACGCCTACCCGCTCGGCATCCAGGCCGTCCCGGACGAGCAGGTCGTCCGCATCCACTCTTCCTCCGGGACAACCGGGAAACCCGTCATCATTCCCTACACTGCCAAGGATGTGGACGATTGGGCCACAATGTTCGCGCGATGCTATGAAACTGCGGGCATTACCAACCGCGACCGCATCCAGATCACGCCGGGCTACGGGCTTTGGACGGCGGGCATCGGTTTTCAGGCAGGCTGTGAAAGACTCGGCGCTATGGCGGTCCCGATGGGTCCCGGCAATACGGACAAACAGATCCAGATGATGATTGACCTGAAATCTACCGTCATCACCGCCACGTCCTCCTACGCGCTGCTTTTGTCCGAGGAGATTGTAAAACGCGGGTTGAAAGATCAGATCTGCCTGAAAAAAGGCGTGATCGGCTCCGAGCGCTGGAGCGAAAAAATGCGGGGAAGCATACGGGAGGGGCTTGGCATCGAACTGTACGATATCTACGGGCTGACCGAAATTTACGGTCCCGGCATCGGCGTAAACTGTGAGCATGAGAACGGCATCCATTATTGGGACGATTATATCTATATCGAGATCATTGACCCGAAGACCGGAAGGGTGCTCCCGGACGGGGAGGAGGGTGAGATCGTCATCACCACGCTCGTCAAGGAGGGCGCGCCGCTCCTGCGCTTCCGCACACACGATATCTCGCGCATCCTTCCGGGCAAATGTGCCTGCGGGAGCCCTTACCCGCGCATTGATATTATCCGCGGGCGCAGCGACGACATGTTCAAAATGCATGGGGTAAATATGTTCCCGAGCCAAGTAGAAGATCTTTTACAGAATGTGGACGGCGTATCGAGCGAATACAGCGTCACCATCGCACACGATGACAGCGCGAACCGTGATATTATGATCCTGATGGTGGAGGCGGAGGGGCGTGTCAGCTTTGAAAAAACCGCCGCCCACATCCGCGAACTTTTCAAATCACGCGTCGGCGTGACACCGAAGGTAACCATTGTTCCGGTCGGGACACTGCCGCGCAGCGAGAAGAAGACGAAGCGTGTGACGGATTACCGCTTTTCGTAAGCTGCCGCAAAAGCGGCGGCACATAATGCGGGGCGCAACAGCGCGTCAGGCCGTTTTCGGCACAACAATCCGGTCTGCTCCAAGAAGCATCCCCACATCGTTTTGCTTCTCCTTCCCGCCCAGAACCTGCCGATAAAAACGGCGGCAAGTGACGGCATCAAATAATTGTCAACGCCGTGCAACTACGCCGCCGTATTGCGGCCGCAGACCGCCATCGCACCGACGGCAATAAAAATTCCGCTCACCGTGCCGCCGCACTACCTTTTCCCGCTAAAAATTTACTGCGTTCCAGCCCCATTGGCTGACCTCTTCATATTTTATGTAGATTCGCTCCTTTTTGATATGCAGCTCCTTTTCGTATAGCCCACAAACCGCTTTTGTCATCTGCGCACTAGAGTCCGCCGGTATTTTTCCAAATACCTTGATCTCGATCATGGCACAAGGCTGCGAACGGTCCCCGGCAAAGTACATCTCACATCCCCCGGCAAATTCCAACATCAGCCATTCCTCTGATTTTCCCGGGATCAAAGCGATCATTTTCCCAAGCTCTTTTGCAAGGGAATCTTTTTGCTCCCCGCTCACCGGAACACTGACCCTGCTGCTGATAAAAGGCATGTTTCCTCCTAATCCCCGATATCCGTATGTCCCTGCTCAAACTCCCACTGCAGGCCGTACTTATCGATAAAATAAAAATATTTCGTATTACCCAGAATATCCGCCGCCTCTTGTTTCGCCTTTGCATCGGCTTCTTTTTCCGGGTCAAAATAGCGAAAATCCGACGGTTTTGTTTCGCTGATCTGGTATACCCGATAGTCCTCGCTTGTATTGATCAAGGTCACATCCGGCTGCGACTTTATATGCAAAAATGCCTCTTCAATATTGATTACTTTCAAGGCGACATGTCTTGCGCCGCTGATGTCATTTGCCTTAAAAATAACAGGTTCCTGCCGCCCCTTCGGTTTATGGTAGCACATCAGCTCAATTGTAAATTTTGTCCCCGGCACATCCATGAAACCGATGGAGACTTCGGCCTCTTCTGCTTCCTGTATAAACCCGCCGGCCTGAAAAAAGCCTACATTATTCCAATGCGGGATATATTGATTCGGAACCGCCCCCAATATCCTCTCGTAATACCGGAACGCCTCCTCGACATCATCCACAAAAATGCATACATGCGACAATCCTGTAAAAATCGGTTTTTCCATACTCTACTCCTTTCAATGCACGGCGCGGACACCGCGTCTGCCAACGCCGAAAAATTATTTTTTCCTAATCTTTTATTATCCCTTTATCGCGGCAAAGGGCTTCGATACTCCGGTCGTAGGTTGCCTCCGCCTCCTTAGAAAAGAAACACCCGGGTACCCCTTCATCATTGTCCCGGTGATGCGCCACACAGGCACAGCATTTGCCATGTCTCGGGCAGTCATAAGTACATGGGCATGGTCTGGTATTATCACAATCCGCCATCGTTATCCTCCTTGTTGCTTATTTTAAATGCGTTCATTCCGAATCCATCCACAGGGAAATTTCTCTTATCCTGCCCCCTCTGCATGCCGGTATTTTTATGATATCAGACGGATTTTTTGTTTTCAACCGTACGGCATGATCCGCATTTTTTTCGGCATGATTCGTGCCGCCCAAATTTTTCCCCAGCTTGCTCCACGCTCCATCCGCACATTTTCCGGCACCGTGCCTGAAAACTTATTTCCACCACCTGCGCGTCCCCCAATTTTGGTGATCTTCGCACCAAACTCCCCATCACCCTCCGCCGTACTTCTTCATCCGGCACGAATCATCCGCAAATCACACATTTACCCTAGGGGGCAATTTACATCCCGCGAAAGCAGTTACAAGCCACCCGGAATATCCCCGGTTTTAACAGGCATTGTGATACTGTGCCCCGGCAAAAAAGATCCCCGGACGATACCAAAGTACCGTCCGGGGATCTTTCCCTGGCCTGACAGCCCATGCCGCACATGAATCCTTGATAAGCTTTCATCAAAAAACGCGTTTCCCGGATATTATGGCTGTGTGATATCCTTTCCAAAATATTTTTCGGAAATCTCTGCCAGCTTCCCGCTCTCACGGAGCTGCCCAATGGCATCATTCAGCGCCTCCCGGAGTGTCTCACTGTCCTCCCCCTTGCGCACCGGGATTGCCACAAGGGACGCTTCTTCCGTAAGTGCCGCTACCTTGAGCGCTGCGTCCGGGTGTACTTTCATATAGTCGTCGTAGGATAGCTCCGCATTCAGCGTTGCGTCCACGCGCCCGGAAAGCACCATGTCAAGCGTCTGGTCGAGCGTATCCACGCCGAGCACAGTCGCGCCGTAGTCCTCCGCCAGATACATATAAGTGCTGTTGATGCTGTTTGCGGTCGTCTTTCCCTTCAAATCCTCAAAGGAGGTGATCTCATTGTTCCCGCTCCCCACAATCAGCGCCGTGTGGATATAAGCATAAGCGTCAGTGAAATCATATTTTTCGCTGCGGTCATCCGTAATCTCCACTCCGTTGATCATCAGGTCGTAACGGCCGACCTCAAGTCCTGCGAGAAGCCCATCCCAATCGCCCTCCACAAAGACCGCTTTCACTCCGAGGATTTCCGCGATGGCTTCCCCCACCTCCGTGTCAAACCCGACCAGTTTATCATTTTCGTCATGGTAGGTCCACGGAGCCCATGTCCCTTCCATCGCAATCACAATCTCACCCTTTTCCCGAATGCGCGCGAGCAGATCCTGATCCGTCTCTTTCTTGCCGCAGCCCGCCGGGATACAGAGAACAAACAGCAATGCCGCCATAAGCATGGTAAAAATCTTTTTTTTCTTCATCTTCGTCCTGCCTCCAAATTTATTATATTTCACTGCTCTTTCCCCACCCCATCATCCTTTGTTTCCAACCTCAAAAACGCCCTCGTCCGCTCCTGTTTCGGATTCCCAAAAATTTCCTCTGCGGTGCCTTCCTCCACAACTGCCCCGCCTTCCATAAAGATTACCTTGTTGGATACGGTCTTCGCGAAACCCAGTTCATGCGTGACAACGAGCATCGTCATGCCGTCCGCGGCGAGCTGGCGCATGACTTCGAGCACCTCCCCGGTCAGTTCCGGATCAAGCGCCGAGGTCGGCTCATCAAAGTATATGATCTCCGGTTCCGTTGCGATCGCCCGCGCGATGGCAACACGCTGCTGCTGCCCGCCGGAGAGCTGGTGCGGATAATAGTCGTACCGGTCGGAAAGCCCGACCTTGTCAAGCATTTTATGCCCGATGGCGGCGGCCTCTGCCTTCGGCATCTTTCTCGCCACGGTAAGCCCCTCCGTCACGTTTTGCAGCGCCGTCTTATTGAGAAAAAGATTGTAATTCTGGAAGACAAAAGCCGTCTTTTTGCGCAGCCTGGCAATGTCCTTCTTTTTGACATGGCCGAACGTAAATTCTTCGCCGTCAAAGCGCATCGTCCCGCCGTCCGCCGCCTCCAAAAAATTCATACAGCGCAGCAGGGTTGTTTTGCCTGAACCGCTCGGTCCTAAGATCGCGATCACATCGCCCTTATTAACGCTAAGGTCAACACCCTTTAAAACCTCGCCTTCCCCGAAATCTTTGTGTATACCTTTTATTTCCAACATGCCCACCGCGATGCCCTCCCTTTCCTGTCTTCCCTTGTCGCCGCCGGTTTACCGCCGTCTTCCCGGTTCTTCACCCGTATGCCCCGGGACATATCTTATGTTCCTGCCCCAAACCTTCGTTCCGGCCTGTTTCGATAATGCCAAAGGCTTCCTTTTTCCGGGCACAGACAAAGCCCCCAAAGCCACGGGGATACATTTCCGTACATGCCTACCTCACTGCGGCTTTCTTCACGCCCCGGTAACGGTTCAAACGTTTCTCCCCAAGGTGCTGCAGCCAGGTCAGAACGGTCGAGAAAACAAGGTACATCAGCGCTACCTCCGTGTAGACGAGAAGCGGCTCATAGGTTCTTGCCACGATGCGCTGCGCCGCCATGAACATTTCCGCTACCGTGATGCTCGCGACGAGCGAGGTGTCCTTCATCATTGAGAGCAGGGAATTCGAGAGCGGCGGGAATGCCGTGCGCATCGCCTGCGGCAGCACGATCCGACGGATAATCTGGTGGTATTTCATCCCGGCGCAGTACCCTGCCTCCATCTGCCCGGCCGGAACCGCTTCCAGTGCCGCACGCATCGTTTCCGCGCAGTACGCCCCCTCATTGACCGCCAGCACAAAGGCAGCACAGACAAAGGGGTTGATGAGGTAACCAAGACCCGATATGCCGTAGAACACAAGATAAAGCTGTACGATCAGCGGGGTTCCGCGGATGATCCAGATGTACACCCTCGCGATCTGCTTTAATACTTTCACATTTGCAAACTGGATCAGTGCCACGAAAATGGCAATCACAAGCGCCATCGCGAAAGCGACCGCCGTCAGCGGCAGTGTCACCTTCAGCCCGGGAACTAATATTTTCCAAAAGGAATCCGTCAGGATATGTAATGTGCGTTCACTCATGTCTGTAACCTTCCTGTCTATGTTTTCCGGATAAAACGGCGGGGAACAACAAAATATGCCATAGAAAAGCATTGCGGCAGCTCCCCCGGTATAGGGGCATGCCCTTGCACCGTACTGGTGTTCTATTCTATCATATTCCTTTGCAAAATGCAATATCCACAAATGCGATCCGGTAAGTCTTGCACACATGCCCCATCGTTATCATGGTCTTATTCCCCTTCCTGTCCTGCCAAATATACGCCCTGCACTTCCCTGCCCTTTAGGTCTTTTGCCTCCCCGTCCGAAAAACGGTTCTTTAAGATCGTTTCTTCCAATATTTTTGCCGCACGGACAATCTGCTCCTTACACGGCCGCTTTTTATAATATTCCGCCGTCCGCGCCTGCGGCGCTGCGCCCAGCATCTGCTCCCGCTCCTCCTTCGTGAGCTGTTTTTTGTCAAGCCCTAACAGTTCACGACAGATAATGGATCCGTATTCCTCCTTAAAACACGCCGCAAGGTGCTGTACTGCCTCGTAATTGCGCCGCTTGCCCTCCTGGTCGCGCCCCTCGGTCGCCCCGGTCTCCATGCCTGCCACCAAAAACATCCCCGACACTGCGCCGCAGACTTCGCGCATGCGCCCCATACCCGCGCCGAACGAAGCCGCGATCCGCATCGCCGTTGCCTGGTCAAACCCATACAGATCCGCATATGTCACAAACACCGCCTGCGAGCAGTTACAGCCCTCCATAAAAAGCTCCCCCGCCCTTTCCGCCCTTGATTCCATTTTCCGCCTCCTATATTATGTTCCGCAGCTCCCTCTACCAGCACCCCACAGAAAAGATTTCATCCGCTTTTCACCCAAAATCCCTTCCCGCACGGTTTCCCGGCGGCAGCTGCTTTTCCTGTTTCCGCCCCTGTCCGGCGCAGATACAAAAAGAAGATGCAGCCTCTATAGGACTGCATCAATCTTAAGTTCCTGTTTTTTAGCCAGATCAATAAATGTATTGTCCACCCGCACAACCGGGGATGCCAGCGCACGCGGGTTGACCATGATGATCTCCCCCCTGCTGCCGTCCGAAAGCTGGACGGTGTGGTGGATATATGTCTCTGCCATTTTCCCGAGCAGCGGCAGCAGATACTGAGGGTTGAACAGGTGCATGCCCTCCTCCTCAAAAATACGGACGACATCAAAAGGACAGAATGCGCCGCGGTAGATGCGCCTGCTCGTCATCGCGTCATACACATCCGCAATGCCGACAATGCTCGAAACCATGTCAATCTCGTTCCCCGCCTTGCCCGCCGGATAGCCCGAACCGTCAAAACGCTCATGATGGTCGATCGCTGCCCGCTTGATCCGCTCATCGACCGCCGCGCTTTTGAGTATCTCATAGCCACTCTCCGCATGCATTTTAGCAATGTCATACTCCTCGTCCGTAAGCCTGCCGGGCTTGTTCAAAATGCGCGGCGGGACAAGGAGCTTCCCCGCATCATGAAGCAGCCCCGCCAATGTCAGCACGCGGTTCTCTTCCTCTCCCAGATGCATCCAGTCACCAAACACATTGCAGATCAAAGCTACATTGACCGAATGCATAAATATATGGTCATCATAATCACGGATACAATGAAGCATATTAAAAATATGTGCGTTGCTCCTCGCGTCCCCGATCATCCCCCTCACGCTGTCGTACATCGTCTCAGGTTCAATCCCTGCAGCCCCGAGCACGATCTGCTCCAAGGTTTCCTTCACAGCCTTCACGGTGCTGTCGTATGTATCCTTGAACTGGACAAAGTCCGCTCCCTTCCGCAGGGCCGCGGTATAGGCATCCTCACCCGGTGCCTGCCCCTCCTCCACATAAACCCATATGCCGCCGACCGAGTAAAACATCAGCTTTGCGATCGAATCTGCGCCAAGCACCGTATCCTTATTCACAATCAACTGGTCGGTTCTCGAATAAATGTCCTGCGCCGTGATCAATCCCGGCGTGATCTCACTGATCGGAACCCGCTTCATTTCTCTGTCGTCCACCCCATCCCCTCCTGTTCTGGGAAATGTCTCTAGCACAGCTTTGCTATTACTGACAAGTATAACATATTTCTGCAATTTATGCAATTATTACTTTCTTTTTTCAAACGATTTTGAAATTTTTTTTGATTTTGCAGAAAAATGTGGTTTATATAAATTCCACAGGCTCCCCCATACCCGCCGGCAATTTTGTAGACAACCGGAAAGGTCTATGCTATAATAGCCTCATCAATAAACGGCGCATCGGGAGGGGCATGTTTTGAAAAAATATCAATGTTTATGCTGCGGTTACAAAACGCTGGATTCCCGCGGGGAGTTCGACATCTGTCCGGTCTGCTTCTGGGAGGACGATACTTACTTTAATTATTCCGGGGAGCCGATAACGGGCATGTACCACGACGGGGAACCGGCCATGGAAGAACTGTTGGATATTCCTTCCGGCGCGAACCACGGTTTGACATTAAGAGCCGCACAGGAAAACTACCGCTTGTTCGGGGCATGCGAGAAGGACATGCTGCCCCATGTCAGGAAACCGCACAGCAGTGAAGACTAGCAAGTCCCGCCGCCCTTAGCCACGGCCAACAAAGCAGGTGGTATGCCTCCTTTTCCGGAAGCATACCACCTTTGTCATAAACATCCCTGTTACCGTCTGCCCGCGCGTCCCATTTGCAGGCAGTAAAAGCTTCTTAAGATTCGTTGCCGGCTTCCGTGAAAGCCCTGCCCTGTTTTACAGCCTCTTCGCCAGTTCCCTGCCCAGTTCCTCAAATCCCGGCTTTCCGAGCAGCGCAAACATGTTCTTCTTGTAACTCTCAACACCCGGCTGGTCAAACGGATTGACCCCTAACAGATACCCGGAAATGCCGCATGCAAACTCAAAGAAATAGAACAGCTCACCGAGTGAGAATTCGGTCTGCGCCGGAAGATTGACAAGAAGGTTCGGCACATTGCCGTCCGTGTGCGCCAGCCTTGTCCCCTTCATCGCGCTCTTGTTAATAAAATCGACGCTCTTGCCCGCAAGGTAATTTAAGCCGTCAAGGTCAACATCCTCCTTCTCGAGGATGACTTCGCAGGTAGGTGTCTCGAGGTTGATGACGGTCTCAAACATCGTGCGCTGCCCGTCCTGGATAAACTGCCCCATCGAGTGCAGGTCGGTTGTCAGATCCACCGCCGCCGGGAAGATGCCTTTCTGGTCCTTGCCCTCACTCTCCCCGTAAAGCTGTTTCCACCACTCGCCGACATAGTGCAGGGACGGCTCATAATTGCAGAGGATCTCAATCGACTTGTTCTTTCTCAGCAGGATGTTGCGCACCGCTGCGTAAAGCATGGAATCGTTCTCCTCAAACGGTTTATTCAGGCATTTCTCGCGCATGCTCGCAGCGCCCTCCATCAATGCCGTGATATCCGCCCCGCTGACCGCGATCGGGAGCAGGCCGACTGCCGTGAGTACCGAAAATCGCCCGCCGACATCATCCGGGACAACAAAACTTTCATAACCCTCCTCGGTCGCAAGGTTCTTGAGCGCCCCCCGCGCCTTATCGGTCGTCGCGTAAATGTGCTTCGCGGCACCTTCCTTGCCGTATTTTTCAATCAACATCTTCTTGAACACGCGGAATGCGATCGCCGGTTCTGTCGTCGTGCCGGACTTGCTGATGATATTGACCGAAAAATCACGCTCTCCGATCACCTGCATCAAATGTGTGATATACGTGCTGCTGATATTGTTGCCGACATAATAAATCTCCGGTGTCTTGCGCACTTCCTTAGATACCGAATTGTAAAAACTGTGGCGCAGGAACTCGATCGCCGCACGTGCCCCAAGGTAGGAACCTCCGATCCCGATCACCAAAAGCACGTCGGAATCGCCCTGGATTTTCGCCGCTGCCGCTTTAATGCGAGCGAATTCTTCCTTGTCGTAGTCCACCGGAAGGTCGATCCAGCCAAGATAGTCATTTCCCGCACCTGTCTTTGCAAGAAGCTCCTCCCTCGCTGCCTCCGCTGTTTTTTTCATGTAGCAGACCTCATCCTCGCGGATGAATTTCTTTGCCGCACTGTAATCAAATGTTACGTTCGCCATAATCATCGTCTCCTTTTTAAATTTTCAGATCGTTTCCCGGATACATCGTTATCCCTGACTACAGGTTTCTGTCATCATCCGGCATTATCTTTATTTTAACAGACAAGCCCTCTCCTTGCAATCTTTTTTTCCATAATTTCCTTTTCCCCTGCACAAAACGACAACAATTTTAAACCAAGAATTCCCGCAGCACTTCCTCTATCAGGGCACCGTTTTCCTGGTCGCTGCTGATCTGCGCCGCCAAAAGCGGGGCAGCGTCCTCCAGCGAATTTTCTTTCTTCAGCAGGTCAAGCGCGGCGGCAAGCTGCTCCATCGCTTCCCGCGGAAATGCTTTCTTTTCCTGTTGCAGTTCTGCCTGCGCCAAAGCCTCTTCCGGTTCCGTCTCTTTTTCGGTCATCTCACGCTTTAATTCATACTTCATATGTTCCCTTTTTTTGCGGGCTGCCATCTCTTTTTTGCTTTCTTTCCGCATTCTTTTGGACGCGGTCTCACCGGATATTCCATCCGGTTCTTTTGTTTGCGTTTCGGTTGGTTTTGCCTCTTGCGCCAACCCCTTCTCCGCGCCGCTCACCACATAGAATTTCGGTGCGGCTTCTGCCTGTCCTTGCTTTTCCGCATTCCCGGTCTTGCGCTTCCACTCTTCAAAATCCACGTTCTGTGCAGGTGCGTTCTCCGCCTTGATCAGATGCCGGATCCGGATTGCACCGGCAAAACCGTCCTCCTCGGTCTCCGCCCCCTGTGCATCCTCCTCCCCGCCGTCATTGTTTTCTCTCGCAAAGGCAGTGTTCTGCTCATAATCATCTTCCCGTGCAAAAGCTCCTTCCTCCCAGTAAGCTTCCTCCGTGGAAAAATCCTCCTCTTCCCCGGACTCCTGTGCCGACATTCTGCTGCCTTCCCATGCATGGTTGTTAAAATAATCCTTCAGGTTGCGCTTCAACTGGTTTCTCTTCTCCGCAAGGTTCGCAATATTATCCACAACAATATCCACAATCACCGTCCATATGCCGATGAAAAATGTAAACAAAATGGCTTCTCTGTCCACCTGATAAAAAATCCCGGAAACCGCCGCCATCACAAGAAGTCCCGCACATAGTATCCACACTTGTCCACCGATTTTATCCCATGTGGATAACATTATCCCCATGAATTTTTTTCCTTCGACGTACTTATCCACGAAAATATCCACATTATTCACTTTGCCGTGCATATCTATGCACTCCTCAAAATCCTGCTGCATTCTGACCAGCCATTTCTTCCTTGCCCCCTCCATCTTAAGTGTCTGCCGCAGCTGTTTACCGTAGTAACTTATCAACATCAGCTTGAGCAGGATCCCGATGCCGCATACCCCCGCCATCAGATAAAGAAAAACTCCTTTTGCCAACCATTCCTGTACCATAATAATCCCTCCGTTTTTGTGAAACCGCATTTGCAGTCGTCGACTTTTGTACAAAAAAATAGCATATTGGATTTCCATTTTTTTGCAAATCCAATATACCATCTTTTTCCAATTTTGGAAAGAAGTTTCGTAGGACAGGTTTCGACAGGTCATAGGGCTTTTTCCAATATTATATTACATTTTCAAATACTGGCTCGATTTTTCCGATATATTGCCCACAATCCCTTCATCGTCAGCATCGGGTCATAAACATCAATCAGCTCCGTCTCATCCGAAATGATCTTGCCAAGCCCCCCCGTCGCAACAACCTTTAATTGCGGAAGCCCCGCTTCTTTTTTGACTTGTTTTATGATGTACTCTGTCTGCCCGATATATCCGTATACAAGCCCCGCCTGCATACTGCTGACCGTCTCCTTCGCAAGGATGGAAGCCGGCTTCCGGATCTCAATCTCCGGCAGTTTCGCCGTCTCGTTCCAGAGGGCATTGGCGCAGATAGCAATGCCGGGGCTCGTAATCCCCGCCGCAAAAGCCCCGTCCTCAAGAATCAGGTCGTATGTGGTCGCCGTCCCAAAATCAACCACAAAGACCGGCCCCCCGTAGAGTTCATATGCCGCCACCGCGTCCACGATGCGGTCCGCCCCAATCTCCCGCGGATTGCCCGTGACGATCTTGATTCCCGTTTTTATACCCGTGCCGACGATCATCGGGGTTTTCCCGAAATATTTTATGATACAGCTTGTCAGGGAGTACATCACCCCGGGAACGACTGAGGAAATAATGACATCCTCAATCTGTACCGGCAGGATCTCCCTCGCCTCAAGCAGGCCCAAAAACTGCACGCCAAATTCGTCGGATGTGCGCGGTGTCCTTGTTGTGAGCCTAAAGCTTGCCTCCACCTCACCGTCCTGCAACACGGCAAGCGTTATATTGGTATTTCCAACGTCAATCGCCAGTACCATTTTATACCCCTTTCCTTTTCAATGTTATGCAGGCCGAAAAACCCTGCCGGATTCTCCCGCACACAAAAAAGCGGGGTCATCCCTTCCCCGGCTGCCCCAAAATGAATACCCTGTAATAAAGTTCCAGGGATTCCAAAAGCTCACGCTTTTCCTCCTGCAATGCCTTTGCCTTTAACACACTCCCGATTTCGTCATAAAGAAGGTCATTCTCGTCACATTCCGTGCGCAGCAAAAGCCCTTCCTCCGGATCAAACTCCAGAAAAAGAGCCCCGCCGACATCTTCCGTAAAAAGCACGCACATGATCCTAAGTTCTTCCTTAACCTGCTGCGGCAGCCGCCCGAACGCTTCCTCATTAAAATAATATTTTTGTTCATAGTAATTGCTTCCGCAAAGCACCAGTTGCCCTTTCATCCCAAACCCCGTTTCCGCGTATCCCCGCCCGATTTTTAATAGTGCCACACTGTCATTTTCTTTCCTGCCCTGTACCGCCCATATCCTTCCTGCAAAACATCCTTCCAGAGCCGGGGTCAAGCTATACGATATCCATGCCGCCTAAGACGCAGGTTGCCTTTACATAGACCGTCGGTGCATCCGGGCCAAGCTGCCGGTTTCTCACATGATTGTCGACGCTGCCAAGAACCGGCCCGCCCTGCACCTGTACACGCACATCCTTCGGAACAATAATGTCGATCCCGCCCATGATCAGGATCGCCTCGATCGTCACATCATGATAAATGACCGCCCCGGAAAGGTTTAAGTCAATCGCGCCCATAACGCAGGACAGCACTGCCCCCTCAAATACTTCCCCTGTAAAATCAATTTCTTTCCCCATAAAAATAGACGTGCATGCACAGCGTCCATTGCGGTTTACACCCCCCGAAAAGGAGTTTCCTGCATTGTCCCCATGAAAATCCTGCTGTTTCTGCCCATAATTTTGCCTCCGGTACTCCTCCCGGTTCGCGTATTCGTTCCACGCAAAGGAAGACACGGGTTCCTCCTCATAGTAATCATATTCTTCCTCGAAGCTGTAATTTGATGCATCCTCATATTTCATGCTGTCCGCTTCCCTGCGCCAGTCATGGATTTCCTCCGCCGCACCATAACCGTCCCTGCGACGGTGTTTTTTCATTGTCCGTGTATGACCCTGTGCGGTTTGGTTCCGGTGACTTTCTTCCCCGCCGCCTTTCCCGCCGGAAATCATCATGCGGCATCCCGCCAGGATTAAAAACGCAGCGATCAAAAGAGGAAAAAACATGCGGTACTCGATAAATCCCTGGGCTGCCATCAAAAGCAGCAATCCGATGATCAATCCTTTCAGGGAACTTGACCTGTTTTTCTGTCCCGTCATGAAATTGACCGCAGAGGGGATGATCAAAAACAAAGTCCACCAACCGTTAAAAAACAGTTCAAACTCAAACCAGTGCAGGATTTTCCCTGCAAGCAGCACACCGCCGACAATCATCAAAATGCCCCAGACAGCTCCCGCTGAACCTTTTTTCATCCTCCCGCCTCCTCTCCGCAGATTATTATGATGCTTTGCTGACATGATATCATACCGCAACGGCATGATCCCTCCGGGGATGCACACGGTCCGACGAGGAAACTGTCCTTCCTCCAGCCGGAGCGCGAACCGGTGCCGGTATTATGTCTTTGATGACATTATACCATATCAGTCGCAAAACACAAATTATAAAACGATTAGAAAACTGGGAGTTGCGGCGGATGACACAGAAAAATCTGCGCGCCCTGCCGGACAGCAGGTTCCAAACCCGACATTTTGCCGGCTTAAACGACCTTTGGACGGTTGATCCCAACCACACCGAGCAATTCTTCCGGGAACCGCTCCAACAGGGCAGACGCATTGTTGGCAAACTTAAATTCCAGTTCCTCCTCATAGAGCGGCAGGAGCTGATAAAAATTGACATCATCCCCATTCGGAAGCGTGCAGTAAAAAGAATCCTCGCCAAACATATCGGCCGTGACCAGCATACTGCCGCACAGCTTTGTATTCCCGGCGTAGGTCTCCCCTTCCTCCATCCCGACCGTATGCCCCCAGCCAATCCAGCTGTCTTCCTCAAGCGGCAGTCTGGCAATCGTCTTTAGCAGCCGGACCGGCCAGTACCAGCACTCATCCTGAAAATCCTCATGCCCCATATGCCAGTCGGCGGGCAGGTTGATCAAAAGCTCCGCACGTGTAAGCTTTTGATCTGCAAGTTCTTCCGGCACATTCATGCAGTACGAACCCATCCCCATTGTCACGAGCGTGAAATAGTCCTTCCCCTCCTGCGGGCGGGGTGGGATCAGACAAATATCAACATGGACATCCGGTGAAAAAATCTCGTGCATCACCATCGAGAATTTTCCGAAATATTCGGAAATATGTGATTCCACAATCTCCATCTCTTCCTCCTCGTACATAAACGGCGGCGCAAATTCTTCCCCGTCTTCCGATGTGGTGCCGGCTTGCTCCCCGATCATCGGATCTTCTTTCCCAAACTCTTCTTTTTCAAATTCATCTTTCCCCATATCCGTTATCTCCTTTCAAGATCATCTTTAAAATCATAGCCGTCCTCCGGCTCGCCAATCTCATATCCCAGTGCCGCGGTCAATTTTCTTTTCCGGTCCGCGGTTTAGCCCCCGGATTTCCTCCGGCATTACTCCAAAAATCCGGATGCCGCCCGGCTCAACGGACACATCAAGCGCAATTTCTTCCCCTCCTGGCGTGGTTTGCCCACATCCTGCCCCAGCTAAAATTTCCCCCTTTATACCATTTCTGTTTTCCACATTCTTCATCCCCGCCACTTGCATCCATTATACGTTTTGCAGAACAAAAAGACAAGTATTTTCACAGTACAAAATTTCATCATACAAACAGGTGATTTTTTCGGATCAATGCCTTTCTCCCTGGCTCCGGCTCCGATTTTCTCAGAGCAGAAAATCAATGTTTCTTGCCGGATCCGGCATATCCCCCTGCCCTTCTAATTCAACCGGAAACAGCCCTTCAATACTGTCTGCCAAAGTTTTTTGCCCGGTTAAGGCTTCCCCGCCGCACCAAAAATCCGACGCGCGTTTTTTGCAATATGCTTATTACAGAGAAAGGACTTGGCAAAACCTAAAAACCCCAGCCAATAAAATAATCTTATTTCCGGGTATCGCTAAACCGATATTTTCTAAGCTGTTATCTTTTGTACTTTTTCATATACTTCTATGTTTTCCCCATTATTTATACCTTCTGGACTGCATCGCAAACATTTTAGCATATATGCCGTTGTTCCTCATCAGTTCTTCATGCGAACCGTCTTCCGACACTCTTCCATTTTGTATCAGAATAATCCGATCCGCCATTTTGGTTGTCGACAGCCTATGGGAAATAATAACAACCGTTCTTTGCGGCAGCATATGAAACACCAGTTCATTAAAATCGCTTTCTGCTTTCGGATCCAAAGCACTTGACGGCTCATCCAGGATCACAAGTTCTTTGTTTCCCAACAGCACCCTTGCTAAGGCCAGCTTTTGCTTTTGTCCCCCTGAGAATACCACACCGCTGCTATTAAATTCTCTTGAATAATCACTGTCTCCTTTATCTGGCAGGCGCTCGATCACCTCCCTCAGCCCAACCATATCCAGTGCCTTATCGAGGCTGATGGCCTCCGTTTTTTTATCAACAATGTCCATTTTGACATTCTCATACAGTGATAACGCAAACATCTGGAAGTTTTGAACCAATATACTGCATATTTTTTTTCGATAAAACTCCAAATCATAGTTCCGGATATCAATTCCATTTACCAGAATTTTACCTCTGTCAGGATCATACAGCCGAAGCAGCAGCTTGACAAGGGTACTTTTCCCCGCACCATTATTGCCGACGATTGCTACTTTTTCATTTGCATTGATTTTAAAGTTTAATCCATCTAAAATGTAATGAGATTTGTCATAGGAGAAAAACACGTCAGCAAACTCAATCGTGACCGGCGTATCCGTTTTGCTTTGCAGCGCCTGATCCGATACGATGCGGTTTTCCATTTCCATAAAAGAAAGAAACTTCTCAATGTAAATACTGTTATCATGAAGTCCCTTTACGGAAATAACAAAATTATTCATGTTTCCTTTTATTGTACCGTAAGCATTCCACAACGCAGCCATCACGTCAAAAGAATAGGCACCTTTCACAAGAACCATACAAGCCAAATAAAATAACACGGCAAAATCCCCGAGGATTTTTTTCATCAAATTATCCCCGGAAGACAACAGTATCTTTTTTGTCCCATAAGCAGTATGAATCTCACCAAGCTTTTCTGAGGAATCTGTCAATTTTCGGAACAGAACATTGCTGATATTCGTCATTTTAATGTCTTTTGCATTTTGTTTTAAGAAAAACATACGGTTGGCATACTCTATTTCTTTATTGTAAGGCATGGTTTTATTATAAATCTCGCCATTGATTTTGTTCAGTTTTATCTGATATCGTGAGGAAAGAACATTGATTGCAACTGCCAAGATAAAAACGACAAAATCCAGCGAACGGATAATATAAAACAAAGAGAGCAATACGGCTGAGTTTTCAATCAATTTGACAAAATTCCTGTAAGTGTTCCAGGCCCTGGTATTGGATTCGCTATTGGCAGCAACCAGATTATTATAATATTTATGGTCGTCATAGCAGCCAAGGTCAATGGAGCTGGATTTATCAAACATCATTTTTGCGAAAACATGGCTGACCTTGATTTCTGCCCCTTTTTTCAAACTATTCCCAAACAATCCCCCTATGACCGTATTAAACAACAATACCAAACCGTAATATAAACATGCGGCAATCATCAACTCCGTCACCGTTTTCTGCGTTTTTTCCGGATGGGCAATCACAAATTCTACGGACTTGACAATATACTGTATAAACAGAACGTTTCCCACGGTATTGAACAATACACTTCTAATTACGGTCAGCAATGCGAAGCAAACAGAATATAGGGGAACGGTCTTAAAAAATATTTTCAACATATACAGATTATTATGTATTACCTTTTTCATTATTTACTCCTTATACTTCCTTTATACATTTATCATTCCATACATGCGTTCGCATCGTCCCTATAGTATTTTGCCTGCAAATCAAACATATCTGCATATTTTCCTCTTAGGCGGATCAATTCATCATGCGTTCCCTGCTCAACAATCTGACCATTTTCCATTAAATAAATCTTGTCTGCTATTTTAGATGCTGAAAATCTGTGCGATATGTATATAACGGCCTTATCTGCCAGATAACGGTTCATCGTGCCCAAAATCTCTTCTTCCGCAAGCGGATCAAGTGCGCTGGTCGGCTCATCCAAAATGTAAAGTTGCTTTTGGGGGTTGATAAAGATTCTTGCCAACGCCAAACACTGGCTCTGTCCAACGGAAAGCATCTCACCCGAATCCGACAGTTCATGGGTCAGCTGCGTATTAAAACCAGTTCCATAATCATTTATCTTTTCTTTCAGATGAAGCAAATCCATAATATGTTGCATTTCTTCGTCCGAATAAACCCTAGTATCCATTGCAATATTCTGCCCGATGGTCGCAGCATAAATATTGATATCCTGAAAAACAATTCCGTATTTGCTGTGATAATCCTTTATATTGTAATCGCAAATATTCTTTTGATTATAAGTGATGCTGCCACAATCCGGATCATATAACCGCAAAATCAGGTTAATTAGTGTCGATTTCCCCGCGCCGTTATAGCCAACCAGTGCAATCTTCTGTTTTGGCAAAACCTCCATGCAAATATCCTTTAAAGTGTAGTCACCATCATCATTGTATTTGAAATACAGATGTTCGATCTTAAGCCCGCCAAAAGGCACATCCACCATTTCCTCTTTGTATGAAACGATTTTGGGTTCATACTGATAAAATTCGTTGAATTTATTTAAGTAAATGTTATCATTCCATATGCCATTAAAAGAACTTATTACAGAAGATGCCCTCCAGGTAAACTGTGCTATCGCTCCCAGCAAAGGCAAGAACATTGCTATCGTTACCGATTTGTCAATGACAATTCTATTTATCGAAATAAGTGTTGTAAGGAAAGATACAATCCCGAATCCCAAAAAAACCTGGACACTATCCAACATGGATATTTTTCGGTAATACTTTTTCAGAAGTACCTTCCATCCCTCAAATGCATCATCCAGCATTTTATTCAGAACATTCTTCACATTCGTGGTTCTCAATTCCTGAGCATATTCTGCCTGAATGGAAATTCTTTTCACATAATCATATTTTCGTTGGTATTTTAAACCTTCATTCGCATAGCAGTATCTGTACCGATTAACGACAGGCTCAAAAAACAATCCCATCAAAACAGAGATCATCGATATCAGTGCAATGACGAAATCCACCTGCGCAAAATATCCAACCAGCACGATAACGCAGCATAAATGGGAAATAAACTGAGATACATTATTTAAGATACTCTTTACTCTCTCAAATAAATCGTTTAAAGCAAATGTTACGTTATCGTAATATTCCGGATTATCAAAGCACTCGATATCAACTGTCATGATCTTCTTATATATCATGCTTTTTAAAAACAACGAAAGCCTGACATCATTTTCCGGAACATACTTCTGGTCATAATAGGAGTTGAATCGTTCAAACACAATATTGATCAGCACAAAAACCATCAATACCTTACCCACCTGAAGAATACTTTCCCCTTTTTCCACTGTTTCCATAAAATATGCGAAAAAGAGCACATGATAGAATATCGAAAACAAATCATTCATAACTGTAAAGAAAACATTCAGCCATACCCGTGATCCGGAGGCTCTGCATATTGTCTTTAACATGAATTTGTAATTTTTAAAAAAATTATTTTTCATAAGACCCTCTTAACCTCACATGTTATATTTTTTACGCATCCATTATAATCCGGATAACTCTATCAACCAACCGATCATTTGATGGTAGCGTAAACTGTAATGTGGCATAAATCCGCATTCCGTTGCTGTTTTCCTTACATTGACCGTAAAATAACGCATACAAAAACCACCTTTCGGATTTTTGAACATTGTATCATAAATCCAAAAGGTGGTGTATAGATGTAAACTACCTTTTTCCAACATCTTCATGGACACCCGCCGGCGGCTTCGGCGAAATGCCTATCGCCGTACCCGCAAAATAGCCTCCCAGTCTTGCGTCCAGCGGTCCAGGCTCAACAGGTCATAGGTTTTTTGGCCATCGGAAAAAATCTGGTTCACGATAACGGCCGGATTATGCTTTTGAATCTCCCCCGTCACCAAAGCGCACGCCTCCCGGTCCAAAAGTGCATTGATATATCCCCCACACTGCCGATACGTAAGTGAATTTGTCTGCGGCTCGCGTGCGATATCCTGTCTGGAAATAAACACCATCCCCCGAATTCGGCCGTCATCTCCCGGTATCCGCTCGGAATAAAATGCGGCGCACAAATCCGAAAGCATGCGCACATAGCATGCTTCCTTCGTGACCGAAACAAGGAAATTCTCCGTGATATAACAGGAAATCCCCGTCTTTGCACCGCCGACCGCCACAGCCTGGGGCATTAAAAGCTCTTGTTCTGCCTGCCGGAGCACAGCTTCATCATATCCGGATTCCTCACCATAGAATTTAAGATAAGCCCTCCCCCTCCTCGCCTGCATGACCTTGCCGGTCACGAGAAATATCAATCCCGGAACCCCCATTGTCACAAGGAAAATCATGCCGCCGAGCATTCCGCTGATCAAAAAAGGAAGTCCCGAAAACAACGCAAACACAAGAAATGTGATTCCGGCACCCACCGCGCCTTTTACTGCCCCGCTCCGGGTTCTGCTGACTTTAAGCACCGTCCTGCCCTTTCTGAATTGCTCCCGCATTTTTTCCGTGATTTCAAATTTCATGGTATCTCCTCCTCATCCCTGTCCTAAAATCTCCCACGGTATGACAAACTCCGGCATCCCCATGCTGCCCGGTGCAACCTCATACTCATCAAAGACGATCACCAGTCCGCCTTCCCCGTCAATGTAAAAATTTTGATCCGGGGCGATCTGTTTGAAACATTCGTCCTCCGACCAGATTCCGCCCGGGATAAAGTAATTTGCCTTCCCCGCCCCTACTTGTTCTTCCATCTGCCGCAAGATTTCCGCGCTGATTACTTTGATATAATCCTCCCCTGCCAGATCCGAAAGCTGCACGAGCCTTCCGCTTTGTTTATCCAATGTAAAGCAGCGGCTATACTGGCCGGAACCTCCGGCATTGAGCGTGGCATCAAAACGGATGGATAAATAGCCGGCATCATCGCGCAGAATTTCATGCGTGATATCCATTCCTGTAAAACCCATATATTTATTTTGGGCATACTCCAGGAACTTTATTTCCATCTCATGTATGTATGCTTCCACCCCTTCCTGAACGGCATCGCTTTCTAAAATCCCGGGAAGCTCAACCCGGAAGACCAAATCCCCCCATTGAATGGTACGGATTACGGCGCTATCCGACTTCACCGCTGACTGCTTTTGTCCGGGTGCATCTGCCAGAAACAGTATGCCGCAAATAAAAAAACCGGCCAGAGCAATGCCTGCCGCAACAGGAATTGCCTTTTTCGGACAGAGCTTTTTGATATCGTACACCGCTTCCCGTCCTGTATGTTCCTCTTCCTTTGGCCGGAACAGAACGGCATTCAGCCGGAATACACCGTCACTACATTCGCACTGAAGCATCCCGCGATACTTTTTTACAATGGCATCTATGCTCTTTAATCCAATTCCATGTCCCCCCTGCGAAACAACATCCGGCAGACCGTCTTTGCCAAATGTTATCGGTGCACTGCAGGAATTCTCCACACTTATGAAAAACTTCCACTCTTCCTTTAACTCTGTTTTCACACGGATGCGGCGCTTCCCCGCCTCCTCAATCTTTTTGCATTCATTCCTGGCATTTTCCAGCGCGTTTGCCAAAACAGCACAGACATCCATCTCATCGTACTGCAATTCTTCGGGTATATGAATCTGGGTTTCGACCTCACAATCCTTCTCCGCCTCCTGCAGGTAGGCAGAAAGTATTGCATTTACGGTAATGTTCTCGCAGTATGCTTTCCTCTCCGTACCGGAAAGCTGCCCCAGCAGGTTCCCGACATATTCTAAAATGCGTGCACTGTCATCTTCTTTTGCCAGATTTTCCAATACCGTGAGATGGTGCCGCATATCATGGCGGTAAATGCGCCCCGCCTCCATCCTGGCATTCAGATCCTCGTATTCCCTGCGCTGCGCCTGCAGGGATGCCGCAATCTGCTGTTCCGACAGCTTGATGCGCCTAAGGGCATCAAACGTCACCAGTGCCTTTACAAGCATGAAAAAAATACCAAGCACAATCAAAAACAAAAACAGCAGCAGCATTATACTCTCAGCATTGGTTCCGATATAGGAAAACAACAAAACGACCATCAAAACCGGAAAACACAAAATCAGCCAATCCGTCCGGCTTCCCTGTACATATGTCCGAAACGGTCCCGACAGGAAACGGAACACAAGAAACAGCAGCAGCGAGGCCGCCAAAAACAGGCAGACACTTACAAAGATGACATAATCATCAACCGCCGCCGGCTTGTATATGTCAAAAAAGCCCAGCATCAAAATCTTCAGGAGAATTTTCAGGATGCAGCGGGAGATCAAACCCGTTGTCCAAACAGCAACGGTCTGGAAAAATCCCGATGCGGATACAATATGCAGGCACAAGATACTCGGAACGTATGCCGTTAGCGGAAGCATCGTAAGAACCTTCGTAATATTCCGGCAGGAATAAAAAATCCAAACATGTTCCAGAACAATAGTAACCAACATCCCTCCTGCCATGGCCAGACGGATAGACTTTGAAAAGCGCAGCCTTGTCAAGCTGCAGCAAACGGATATGTACGTAAGAAAAATCATTACTTCCCACAAAATTTTCCCAAAATCCTCTGTATATATCATAAATGCTCCTATCTTTTACAAAAAATAAGCCCGCGAATATTACAGTCACGGGCTTTTGCTGTCCTTTCGCAAGGCCGGAAATCAGATTCGGACTGACGGCCTCTTCCTTACGGGGGATGGAGGTCTTTTTCGCGCTGACCAATGACTTCCCCATCATAACATATCCCCTGTCATCCGTCAATAAAGCACTTCACCTTTTTCCATCCGTCCGGGCCGGATCAGCTCCGCTGCACGTACCCCACCGGGATTCCCTGTTCTGTTTTTTTGCAGTTACGTGATTTCAGCCAGTTTTTGAGGAAGACAACTTTAAAGAAGACAAGCAAATTTCTTTCAGAGCATTGCAGCTGCACCTTTTAAAAGCTAATGTGCATCGCCAATATCAAAAAAATCCGCTTTATACACGGCTTAATTCTTCGATAAAATAAAAGCCATTTGATTTATTTCCATTCATTGTTGTGAAAGTCAAGCGGTTGTATTCCTGCTCTGAAAAGTCTTTCAAAAGCTGCTTTATCCATGTTTCATCATGGTGTCGGCATACTGCTCCCTCCGGCAGTTCAAATACACCATATATTCTATATGTTTCCTTGAATTTTGCGTACCGTAAAAGATTACGCTCATCTGTATTCAGCAGAAAATCATTTACGTACAAAATTCCCTGCGGCTTCAATACCCTCTTAATTTCCGATAGTTTTAAGGTTGGCCATTTATATTTCCCTTTTCTTCCCATAAAAGGCATTTAATAATTTTATAGTTGCACTTTCCCAAATCGTTGATTTCAGTCTATAAAAACAATTTAGACAGTGCAGGTATAATACTTTTTATCACGGTATTTGTAGTGTTAATGCACAAATCATAGTTCAGTTTATACCCCATTGTTGCTCAGTGTAATCATTAAAATAATCAGCCCGCTTTTTATCTATTAAAGCAATCTGGCGTTTTAGTTCCTTGTCTGTCAAATGTTCATCAGAGGGTGTTTTTTGGCGGCAGCGAATTATCTTACTTTCCATATTTGCATAAACAAAAATGCAGAACAGTTGTTAATCTTTAAGGATATAATCAGCGCAACGTCCAACAATCACACACCCGGATTTTTCAGCCAGTTCTATTATAAGGCGGTGTTGTTCCAAAAGAACGGTTTGCTGCAGATCAAATACTGGATTCCGTAATGGGTGAAAGCTTATCCCAATATGAATAGGAAATGCAACAGCCTGTTTTTGTTCTATAATCTGCTCTACATACCATTCTGCCAGCTCTGTCCTCTTTGAAATTTCGCTGATAATTTCTTGGTCGTAATAGGCAATATTTAGTTGCTCTGACAATCTACGCCCCAATTCTCGCCCGCCGCTGCCAAATTCCCGACTTACCGTAATAATTTTGTTCATAAAGCCCCCCTCCTTGATAACGCTTTTGTATATTTACTCATCATATATACGGCATATATGGCAACTAATAGTTCTGTGATTGGCATTGCAAACCATATGGAATTTGCCCCTGCCACAATCGGTAACAGCAAAATTAAAATTCCACTGACAATACAGCCTCTGAAAACAGATACACAAAAAGCAGCTCTTGGTTTCATCAGCACTTGAAAATAATAAGTGGAGAAAATATTCAGCGGCAGCAATATAAACGAAATGCTATAACAACGGATTATTGCAGGCGCAATATCCAATATTGTTTTTGTTGGCTTCATAAAAATATAAATGTACAAATTAGGGCAAATCAAACCGAAGACAGTCCAAAATATACTGAACACTCCAACAGTATAAAGGGCATACCGTAGAGTTTCTTTAATACGCCGCCATTTCTTTACGCCGAAATTAATAGAAATAATTGGCTGTGCAGCCTGCCCCACGCTATAAGCGCAGCACTGAACAATCGTGCTTACATTGATAATCGGGCCATAAACAGCAAGTGCATTACTGCCTAAATATTTCATAATCTGACGGTTGAAAAGCACTGTCAAAATCCCCATTGCAATATCAATAAAAAATGTTGGGAAGCCAGTAACCGATATTTCCCTCAATTTTCCCACAATTCCAGTCGCTTTTCGGAGAACCAGCGTATTTTTCTTAGACCAGAAATGGGAAAGCATAACCGCAAACGAAATCCCGGAGCCAACTGCCGTTGCAAGTCCCGCACCCAAAATCCCCAGACCAAAAGTAAATACAAAAATGTAATCACCGACAACATTGAACAATCCCCCTGCTAATACGCCGGCAGTCGCAAGTTCGGGGTGATTGTCGTTTCGCAGAAACGCCGCCAGCATTTGATTGAACAGGAACAGCGGAATGACTGCTTTTACTGGCGTTAAATAAGATTCAGCCAATGGAAGCAAGCTGCTGTCCGCACCAAAAAACAATAGGATTGGCTTGTCAAAAAATATAATTGCCGCCCATGACACGAAAGCAAGAATGACAGAGCCTATAACCGCAACAGTAAAATATTCATTTTCGTTTCTGCTTTTCTGTGTTTCCTGTCCTCTGACTGTGCTAAAAATTACAGAACCGCCAATTCCCATGAGCAGCCCCAGACTGTAAATAATATTCCATACAGGGGCAACAACAGCTAAGGCCGCCGTTCCGTCCGGACCTTGATATTGTCCGACCATTGCCATATCCACAAGTGAATATACCGAAGTAATCATTGCACTTCCAAAGGCAGTAGAAAAATACTTGAAATAGATTGGTTTGATGTTTCCATTTAGCAAATCCATTACCTTTCCTCCTTTTTCGCAAATAAAAAACCGGATAAGAAAAACGAACAGGAACGGTTTTCTTATCCGGCACTCTCATACGCAAGAGTAACCCTCCGACAAACCGTATGTCCGCTATCTTATCCGGTCTTATACTTACGCTTATAAGTCCTCCGATAACTATTGTATAAGTTAACAGAAATAAACTGGTTTGTCAAGCCCTATATAAATTTTCATAAGGACAGAAAGGAATGGGGGATTCCGTAGTAGGCATTGTGATGTAAACGGACAGAAACCGAGCAGATCGTCTTTCGCAAAATGCACATAAACCATGCTGTTTCGTCCATGTTCATACTTTTGGTCAACACCATAGCCTGATAAAAGCGCTAAATCCGGGCTTCATCCCCATCATGCTTCCTGCAATTTGTGTATTTCCCTATGCGCCCATTCCACAGTATCACTATCGCAGTCATTGTAATCGGATGCCAGCGTGTCTATGATAAGCTGCCACGCCTCGATGGCCTTGGCTTCTCTTCCCAGCTTGGTGTAAAGAAACGCGAGCGAAAATACTGCATCAAGATGTCTGGGCGGGACAGCCGCATGAAATGCATTCCAAAAACACTCTATCGCCTTCTCATATTCATTGATCCTGTTAAATCTTTCCCCTACCTCGTATTGCCCTCTGCTATTCTCCCGGGATATCGTATCCCAGATTGCTTTGGCATCATCGAAATTTCCTCTTGCCAACTCAAGGTCGCCAAGATAAATCTGGCGCATATATTCCTTGTTATTGTCAGGCCGCATCCGATGAATATATTCTGCTGCCCTATCATAATATCTCATGCGGATCATCGCTTCAACAAGCAAATCGATGAGCTGCAAATTTTGCGGAAATTCTTTCGCATAGGGCTCACACACACGAATGATCCAATCGTCATCACTGTGTGCCTTGTAGGTTCCCCCTCCGTGCACCTAGCGATACATTCCAAATATTTCCTCATCAAGCGGCGTAAGCTTCATTGCCCTTTCCAGCATGCGCCCCGCCTCAAGCAGATCGCCATTCGTCTTGTCGGGCATATAATTTCAACGCGCCGACATTATCCGGGTTATCCTGCAAAGCAGCATCCAGACTCCGCTTTGCGTAGAGATAGCTTTGTTCCGACAATCCCTCGTATGACAAAATGTGCTTAATCCGCGCCAGTTCGTCCTCATGGTTTATCGAGAACAAATCATCAATCCTGACACCAAAGAAAACCGCAATCTTAGGCAGGAGTGTAATGTCCGGCATGGTTGTTCCGGTCTCCCATTTACTGACGGCCTGATACGATATGCCTAAATATTCGGCGACTTCCTCCTGTGTTACTTTGCTGTCCATACGCAGTTTTTTGATTGCACTTCCTATGTCCATGTTCATCTTTTTATTCCTCCAATCATATATTGACCTGCAGCAAATAGCAGACACAGACCCCTGTCTGTCATGGATATCAGCTGATGGACTAATCATATACGATACGATATATGATTTCAATAACTGCGTATTTTAGACAACTCACCCGGTAAGCGAATTATAATTTTCCTGCCGCACAACAGCTTTTTTCTTTTGCTGTTGTGCGGCAGTCCTTATTCTTGTATTACTGCACATTCACCAGAGCCGGACTGTACTTCATTGCCTGATTTTGTGTGCTCATCAAATTCGAATTGACTAAACTTCTCAATGCCGGTCAGCGATCCATGACCGGAAGCATTCGGGTTCGCAAAATCACGAATTGTATAAATGTCGATTGTACCATTTATGCTTTCCAAAGTCCGGATTGCGCCATGAAATTTTCCGTTGGTAAGACTCTCGCCGTCAGAGGTCAGTACCTCCCGGATCAAACGAACCTTTTCGCCGTTAAAATACCATTGATTTTTTTTTGCGTCGTAGGTAACACCAAACGCCGCATATTCTTTTGCCATATCTTCAAGTTCTTTTGCGTCCAAAGAGCCGCCAAACGAGGCTACAACAAGGGGCGGGGTTTTGATTGCCTCAATGTTTCTGGCGGCAAATTCTTCTTCCGAAAACTCCTTTACACCGACTAGTTTTCCGCTGGGATCGAAAGATCCATCATCCGAACGGATAAAGCTGTTAAGATCGCGAACGGCATAAACATCGACCACGCCATTTTCATTGAAAAAATCTCTGCCAGCTTGAGAAGTGTCCGCTATGGGGTAATAGTCCTCAAACCACCGTACCACCTTGCCGTTATATAGCAGTTCGTTTTTACCGGCATCATATGTCAGGCCAAACTGCCCATAGAGCTTGAACGTTTCCTCGCAGGAAACATTGTTATCTGTCCATCCATCCTCGGTAATTTCAGAAAGTAACGGGGCAGATGTGTTTATGGGTTGTGGAGAAGCTGTGCTGGTTGGAGAAGTGCTGCCATTCTGAGATGCTGCTGCCGTTTTGTACACGGTCAGGCACCCCACAAGCAACACGCCTCCAAGAGCCAATGTGAGCAGTTTTTTTGTGTTCATAAATAAACACCGTCCTTTCTTTAAGTATATCGAAAGCATACTACCCTTTTTTGTGATACATTTGGGATTTGTTTGTGATTTATGTGTAGTTAAAAACCGGCGGCCAACCGCCTGCCGTACATCCATACTCCGTCAAATTGTAAAAAAGAATTTTACCCCGGACTTCGTATTGTAGACCGTACACAAACTTTCATGCTGGCGCAGTATTTCCTGTACAATATATAGTCCAAGTCCACTCCCACCTGTTTTCCGGCTTCTTGACAGTTCTACACGGTAGAACGCATCAAACAACTTTGGAATACTATCCGCCGGTATATGTTCTCCCATGTTTTCAACAGAGAATACTGCCCGCCCATGTTCTGACAGTGCAGAAATCCAGATGTCTGCCCCACGCGGGGAATACTTGATTGCATTTCCAATAAAAGTGGTAACTGCTTGATAAGACAGGAACCGCCTTGCGGAAATCATCGGCCTCTGCCTGTGCAATATTTGCGACCCATTTATTGTCAAATTTACCGGTAGGCAATGGCACCGCATCGCCGTTGCTGTTGTATAATTCAACAAAATTTATCTCCATATCTTGAACAAACTGATCAAACAAACCACCACTTTCTGAAAAAGTTGCTTGTTCCAGTTCGGCAATAAAATCTTGTGTCCGTTGGTCCAAAATGGTATTTAGCTTGTTCAAATAGGTCTGTGGCATCAACCATGCCAACAAGAAAAACACTAACAGCGATACAAATAACAGCATAATGGATGGAATTAAAAATACTTTGACAAGCAGACTGCTATTAATTTTCTTTATCAATTTTATATCCCACCCCTCTGATTGTCTGGATAAAATCAATCCTCAGCTTTTTCCGCAAATTCTTAATGTGCGTGTCAACCACACGCTCATCTCCATAAAAATCATACCGCCACAGCTTGTCTAAAAGATTTTGCCGTGTCAAAATACGCCCTTGATGGGTCAGCAGTTCTTTCAGCACTTCAAATTCCCGCCTGGTCAGTTCATAAGCGTCTCCTTCTACCGTGGCTGTATAATTGTCGCAATCCAAAACAAGGTTTTGGTAAACAATGGTTTTGTGTTCATCCTCCCCGGACCCGGCGCTCCGGCGCAGGACGGCGGCAATTTTCCGAATTAAAATCGGCATGGAGAAAGGTTTGGTAATATAATCGTCAACCTGTAAATCCAACCCACGTATCTGTTCCTCCTCGCCGTTTAATGCAGTAAGCATGATGATAGGAACCTGTGACTGTTTCCGTATCAGCCCACAGACGGCAAAACCATCAATTTTAGGGAGCATCACATCAAGCAGTACCAAGTCAAACTGTGCGGTTGAAAATACAGAAAGAGCCTCCACTCCGTCATTCGCTAAAACGATGCCATAACCTACCTCTTGCAGAAAGTTCTTCAATAATTCTTGAATATCCAAGTCATCCTCGACAACTAAAATCCTTTGCATAATGCCACCTCCGAAAAAAAGCATACCATAGAATTTTGTGATTAGTGTGAAGTTTTTAATTTTCTTGTTTATGATATCTCTGTCCGAAATACTCCGCAATCCTGTCAGGCGAAATGAAATACTTACTAAGCATGAAGTTTTGTTTCGTTCCCATGTACTTACCTGATATGTAAAATGATATAGAGGCAATATAAAAATGTACCAACATGAAGAAAATCTTGGTTTTCATACCCTCGGCCGGAAAATCAAACGCAAGCGGGAGGAAAAGGGCTGGACGCAGGAACTACTCGTCGTTTAACGACCTGGATAGCCGGAACGGACGTAAAACAAGACTTGCTTATCGTAATTGGGTATGGTATAATTTTCTCCAGTGCAAACCAATAAATCGGAATTGGTGATTTTGAAAGGAGAGCGATTTTTATGGAAGAGGTCATCAAAAAACGGGAAGTTCCTCCACTGCCTAAGGGTGTCTTGATAAAATATGGGAACTGGGAATTTAATTGCAGTGAAGATACCGAAATCAAAGACCTTTCGGATACAGGCGTGAAAAATATTGTAGAAAAGATACGCAGCGGCCTATGTCAAAGCCTGTACTTGAATCCTGGCGAAAGTGGAGAAATTGATTGGGGATTTTTGCAGCTGGAATGCGGAGGAAGTGAGTTCATTTTCCTCCAAATCTGCGAGAGCTATGAGAAAAAAACCTGTTGGGCCTGCTTTGACCCGGATTATCTTAACTCCGATGAGGATGCTCCCATCGAGGCCAGTGATGGACAGTCCGTTTTCCCTTTGAAATGTACCATGCGGGATCGGGAATTGGCGGCAAAATGTGTGGAGTGGTATGCACATACCTGTGAACCATATCCTGGCATGGACTGGCTAAAGTTAACATGGTAAAGCAAGAGCGTTTTCTTAGCGCAGGGAATAAAAAAGAACCGTGGCTTCCCACGGTTCTTTTTTACGTCAAGCTGGAAATCAGATTTGAACTGACGACCCCTTCATTACGAGTGAAAAGGGGCTTTTTCCGGAAACTGCATGGACAGCAAATTGCACGGCAGCCGTATGAATCCCGGCAGCCCCTTCTACCTTCCGGCCCCGAATGCAGGATCCGGTGAAATAAGCAACGGCAGCGTTTTACCGCCGGGGCTTTTTTCGCTGGTTCCTGCATGGACAAAAACCTGTGCGGCAGCTCCGCAAACTTACCCGCAGAACGCGGAGCGGGCTAGGGTGACTAACAAGCGGTAGCGCGAAGAAATTGCCCCTGCTGTTCCTAGTATGCAGGCCTTGCCCTTCTTGGTGTTGCACGCTTCCGGGTTTTACGTCATTGTTCCGCCCCCCAAAAGCGGGCGCTTCGGCGTAAAATTCCGCCTGTAATTTTTTTTAATCATAAACCTTTGTAACTATTGCTGCCTTTGCGGAGCGCCAGCATCCCCGGCGTTCAGATCGTTCAGATCCGGCCGACCCCGAATGCAGTTGTAGGAAAATAAGCAACGGCAATGGTTCACCGCCGGGGCTTTTTTTACGGAAACTGTATGGACGATAAATTGCGCGGCAGCCGTATGGATTTCTGGCAGCCCCTTCTACCTTCCGATCCTGCATGGGCAAAAACCTGTGCGGCAGCTCCGCATAACGGGAGAAGGATTTTCTTTTTCAACTATGAATGATGGATAATACAAGGGATACCGTAGAAGTGTGGGCAAGGTGGGTAACGTGTATAACCGTTACTCCCCTGCCCTTTTGCCAGGCTTAGGTCGGTTATGCACGTTATCCGGGTTGTCCACACTCCGCCGGGGTGTTGAGTTTGTGGGTAACGTGTGCAACTGTTACCTGCCCCGCCTTTGTGTAACCCTATATCAGTTGTGCACGTTATCCATGAAATCAACGCCCTTCTTTGTGCATCCCCTCCCATACGCGGAGCATTACAAACTTTTTTATCCCCCTGATCCCTCCATGTTCCCGGAAGCCGCCCCCATTGTGCCTTTCAGGCTATGTCCAATTTTTTTATATGGTTCCTTCCGGATCTGAATGCAGTTGTAGGGAAATAAGCAACGGCAACGCTTCACCGCCGGGGCTTTTTTCCCGGAAACTGCATGGACGGGAAGCTGCGCGGTAGCCTTGCAAACTTTATATCCCAAAAAACCAGCAATCCCCCAATCGTTATGGATGGGGGATTGCCGGTTCCAATTTTGTATACTCATTACCGCCATCATTGGGCTGTGTTATCAGGTGTTTCATGATGGTGTTTTCATCATAGCATGTTTCCCCCGGCTCCGTTAATAGGGTATTACACTTTTTTCTTCCGCCCGCCCTGATCGGAGCGGGGCAAAGCCGCCGCTGGGTCTTTTCATCGGGATTTGCCAGGAAAGGAAATCTATGGTTGAAAAATGTCGGGGCTGCTGATATAATGAGATTCGGGAAACCAAGACGAGGCGGTCTTCACCCTCTTTTCGGAGGGAGTCTTTCCCTCCGGACGAAAGGAAGGGGGGATTGCCGATGGTATCATTTGCAGATCTGATTCAGTTTTGCATTTTCATCGTTGCACTTGTGGGTCTTTGTTATAAGATCTTCAAGGGCAAAAAATAAAAGCCGCCGTTACCCGAATAACGACGGCTGCCGCGTAATGCGGTAACATTACTGTTTGAGGGCGAAACCGTCTCCGGTTTCCCTTCTGTTTTCATCATAGCATATTTCCCAAACTTCGTCAATAGAGCACTTCACCTTTTTTCCCTCCGTCCAGCCCTGATCAGGACGGAGCAGTGTCGCCGGATGCGCTGCCGATGATTCCCTATTCTGTTTTTTTGCGGTTACGCGATTTCAGCCAATTTTTGAAGAAGATAAATTTCCATCCTTCACCTGTTCCGGAGCTGCGATCTCCGGAACTGCCGCGCCAGAAGCAGCAGCGGCTCGGATTACGTTCTGGATATCCTGTGAACAGTTCCGGAAATCATCGACAAGCTTTTGTTCTTCTGGTGTTAAGTCTAAAATATTATTCTTTCCAGTCAACAGCCATTCCATACTTACCCCAATCTTTTGGGATATTGCATATAAAATATCCGCCCGTGGAATATTGTTATTTTTGTAGTTTCCTATCGCATTTTTTGACAAACCAAGTTCTTCTGTTATTTGCGTGTTCGTGATATTTTTATTTTTCATAGCAAGACTTAATCTTTCCCCGAAACCATTGAATATGTCCATATTTCTCCTTCTCCCAAAGTTATGGGATTTTTTTCTTGACAATCCCATAACTTTGGGATATAATATTTCCAACAGCGAAGAACCCTTCACCCGCTGGTTTTATCCTCTATTATACCAGACCGGGCACAGGATTCCAACTGTAAATTTCCCGTGCGCACCGTGGAAAAGGAGAGCAAACGACCAACCAAGATTTTTTCAAGGGGAGAAAAGACCATGCGGATAAACATAAAACATAAGGCCGCCAGAACCAGGCGGCCTAGGGGTACCCTGTGGCAACGGTGCCGCAGAGGCACCAGGGGGGCGCGGAAGCCGGGGCTGGATGGCCGCCCCCATCCCCCATGCCGGAAACCCCCGGCGGATGCCGTGCCGGAATATATCGGGGAAGCTGCCCTCACAGGGTGCAGCATCGGCAGGTGCACCTGCGGCTGTGCCGTGTACAGCCATCATACCTACTGTTATAACTGCGGGGCGCTGCTCCGCTGGGATGCCTGCACCCCCGCATGAGGTGCGGGCGCACCCGGAAAGGGGGGTCATGTCACGTTTCTTCATTGAAACCCTGTGTATCTTCTTTGCGTTTGCCGCAGGGTACTATAAAAATATGTCACTTTTCACCGCCGTTGCGGCCGTTTTCTGGGTCTACTGCCTCACCCGTGGCAGGAGGGAAAGGGAACCGCACGGCACGGTGCCCGGCAACAGGCCGGGCGGGGGTGGCGCATGCCGCCATCCTGACAGCGATTAACAACGTATGCCGCCATGTGTGCGGCAGGAAGGAGTACATTCATGTCTATGTTCAGCATGCCGCCATCAGAGATCATCATCCTGTCGGCGAACAACTACGATAAGGAGGACGTTTCCGGCTGTTCCGTCTTCTACACGTTTGACACGACGATGCAGGAGACGCGCGACGACATCAACACCATCGGGAACATCCCGGCGAAGGTCTGGGGGCCGAAGGAGCTCTTCCAGCAGATCATCTGCGCCCCGGCAAAGTATGCGGCGGAATTCACGATGCGGATAAAGAAGAACGTGCCGACGCTCTACCTCTCGTCCGTCCGCTACCTCAACTCCGTCAGGCTCGTGGATGAGGTCCCGGCATTTTATGGCACAGTGGATGATGCCCCGGGGGAGGTGCAGGACCCCGGCGGCATACCCGCAGGGGACACTGCACCCATAGCGGACGCAGCACCCGCAGGGGATGCGCCGCCCGCCGCCCCATCCGGCACGGGGCGCAGGAAACAACAGGCTTAAGACCCATTTTCGATAAACCCCCGGGGGCAGTGCCCCGCATGGCGGCACTTTTCTTTTTACGTTGTCCGCCCCCGGGGCTCTCCTTTGCCGGCAGTGCCGGCTGGCCTTAAATGCCCCGCCTGGGGGTGCTGGGGATGCCAGGCCCCGCCGCTGCGCCGTGTGCAGCGGCGGGGCGGCGGGGTTCCCGGCCATTGTACAGCAGTGTCCCGGGCGCTTAGCGCCCGGGGGGCGGCGGCGCACCCCCGGCCATCCGGGCACAGACCGCCATATTGCACCAATGGTGCTTAAAAATATATGGTGCTGCACTGGCTGCAGCAGGAAAACATTCGCACGCCCGGCACGCCGGGCAACGTGCAGGAAGGAGGTTCTACATGCCTGTGTTTCTTTCCACTTCGACAGCGGTCATCGACAGCGGCCTTGTCACCGAGGTCTTCGACCTTGTCAAGAGCTGTGCCGGTCTCTTCAGCATTTTCCCGATCAACGTCTTCATGATCGGGTCGCTTGCGGCGATGGGCTTCCGCCTGTTTAACAAGGCAAAACGGGTTGCCGTCTCCTAGGGTGGCCCCTGCTGGGCAAAGGCAGGCATTCGCCTGCCTTTTGTATGCCCATGTTCAGGTTATCCCTATATCCAAGGGCTTCTGCCCTGAAATTTTTTATGGAAAGGGGTGTGACATCATGTCATCCAAGAAACACGCCGCCATCCTTGCCATCGCTGCCCTGCTGGCGGTGCTGCACCTGCAGGTAATGCCGCCCGCGGTGGCACGGGCAGGTGCATCCCCCGGTGTGGCCAGCGCCCCACTGCCGGATGGGCTGGGCATATGGGAGGGCGGGGGCTCCTTCCATGTCATGTACAATGGCGTGGAACGGACACTTGCTACCCCTGTCCCTGCCTCAGAGTATCTTGTTGCTTCCGAGACATACACGGACGTGGACGGTGCCGAAGTTACAGCCATATACTTCAATTTTTCCCCTTTGTCGGACAACCGGTGGGAAGAAAAAATCGGGTTACAGGGCAATGAGGCCGATGAAGATGGGGAAATGTATTACCATATCCTGCTGCATGCCCCGAATAGTTATTGGGATAGTGAATACTGCCCATATTCATATTACATAACAATCAAGGACGGTGTCCTTGGTGATTTTGTCCTTGCCCGGAGGGGCAGCAAGAACGGCCTTGGGCCAAATGCCATAGACATAACATTGGTTGACGATACCAGTTATGGCAGGCGGGCAGGCCGCATTTACAAAAATACTTTTTTCCAGGGCAAATACACCCTGTATTGCAGTTCCCCGGTATTCAGCCATGACACTTCCCCTGATGGGGTTGTGTACCCTGCAACACCCCTCCCCGGTACACCCCCCGCAGGCGGTGCAGGGGGCTACCCATTCAAGACAACGTTCCGGATGCTTACGGAGGGGGCATTGGCCTATAACACATTTTATTACACGTCCTCCTACATGTCCGGCACGGATGAGGTCAGCGCCTCGGGTAAAATCCGTTGTGATATGGTGAAGCTTGCCGATGGTACAATGGCACGCACGCTCCTTTCCGCCCCGCAGCTCCTCTGCCAAAAATCAACCTACGGCACGGCCTACGACATCGTCTCCACCAACGACAACAACCTCCTCACCCTCCTCGGCATCGGAAA
>ERZ808040.378-NODE-378-length-40168-cov-7.073583_pt1 | contig 40168 bp, 42 predicted proteins | sample MGYA00380191_ERZ808040 | MGnify/ENA primary metagenome ERZ808040 (study PRJEB31490, sample SAMN06133395) | mouse gut metagenome | isolation source: J6 | host: mice | place: China: Chengdu | collected 2015-05 ...
GCTAAACTCGTGGAAAACCTCGTTAAGCGCTGACCGTTTTAATCCGAAGGATTTAAACAAGCTACAAGGGTCTGCTTATAATTATGCTATTTGGACAAAAAAGCCACGATTTGATGAGTTTCGCAATTACCTACTGAGATGAGGAAGGAAAGGAGCGTCATTATGACACAGAAACAAAGAAAGCAGATGGGCAGTCTTGCCTTTTATATCGGAAACACCATTATCGGGCTGATATTTGTATCGCCTTTAATATGGATGATTTCGGCTTCCCTGAAGCCGGAGGCGGAAATTTTCAAGGGTCTCAATTCGATTTCGACGTTTATTCCGAAAGCCGCTTCCCTGGCGAATTATCAGGAAGTGTTCAGCCGGATCAATATGTGGAAATTTATCTTCAACAGTCTGTTTTATGTGATGGTCATTATCGCGCTGGATCTGTTTGTCAATTCCCTGTGCGGATACGCGCTGGCGAAATTTGAGTTTAAAGGGAAAAATGCACTGTTAACGCTGGTGATCAGTCTGATGGTATTTCCGGCCGAGGCGATTATGCTGCCCATGTACCGGGAGATGGCGGATCTTGGGTGGATCAATACATGGGCGTCGCTGATCGTCCCCTTCGTTGCAAAGTGTTTCAGCATTTACATGTTCAGACAGTTTTTCCTTGACATTCCAAACGATCTGCTGGAGGCGGCGAAGATCGACGGGTGCGGACCGGTCAAAACCTTTTTCAGGGTAGTCGTGCCGATATCCGGAACCGTGTATGCGACTATACTGATTCTGGATTTCGTAGCCCACTGGAATGACTTTATGTGGCCGCTGCTCGTCGTTACGGGCGAGGAGAAAAGAACGATACAGCTCGCGATTCAGACCTTTTTCGGTTCCAAACCGATCAATTACGGACCGATTATGGCATCCCTCACCATTTCGGCCATACCGATGCTTCTCATGTTTGTGTTCCTGCAAAAATATTATGTGGAAGGAATTGCATCTACGGGCATCAAGGGGTGAATATGCCCCTGAAAGTTTTCCATATTTTTTATAGCGGGAGTTTCGCTTCAGCGGCGAAACTCCCGTTGACATTCCCCGCAAAAATATGTATAATTTGTGTATTGTTACGTTGATGTCATATATTACATAGAAAATCAGGAAAAAGGAGGGAGAAGATCCGCCGTCAGCAGGCGGGTTGATCGGAGAATATGAGCGAAAACGCAACCAGGGAGCAAATACTGATCGTGGACGACGAGGAAGTAAACAGAACGATACTCAGTCTGATGTTCGACGCTGAATACGACATTGTGGAGGCGGCTAACGGAATGGAAGCGATCGAAGCGATTGGGAAAAACAATGATATCGCATTGATACTGCTCGACGTTATTATGCCGGTTATGGACGGCTTCGGTGTGCTCGACTACATGAAAGAGCAAGATCTTCTGGAGAAAATTCCGGTTATCCTGATTACCAGCATGACGCCTCAGGAGAGCGAGGAGAAGGCATACGAGTACGGCATCGCGGATGTGATGCACAAGCCCTTTGAGTCGGCGATCATCAAGAGACGTGCGAATAACATCATTGAGCTTTACCAGAGCAAGAAGAATCTGGAGATCAAACTGAAAGAGCGGGAGGAGACGATCCGCGAGCAGGAGAAGGCGATCCGTGAAAACAACGAGTTCATGATCGACGCGCTCGGTTCCGTGGTCGAGTTCAGAAGCATTGAGACGGGGGATCATGTCAAGCGGATTAAATATCTGACGAGAATCCTCTTAAAGTATCTTGCAAAATATTTCCCGAAATACGGGCTTACACCGGTGCAGATTGATCAGATCGCGAGAGCTTCCGCGCTCCATGACGTAGGTAAGATCGGTATACCGGACGCTATTTTGTTAAAACCGGGCAAACTGACGACGGAGGAGTTTGAGGTGATGAAAACCCACACCACCATCGGCTGTGAGATTCTGGATTCCTTTAAACCGCAGTATCCGGATGAGTTTTACCAGTACTGCTATGAGATCTGCCGCCATCATCATGAGAGGGCGGACGGCAGAGGATATCCGGATCATCTGGCGGGAGACGAAATCCCGATCAGCGCGCAGATTGTGTCCATTGCCGACGTTTATGAGGCGCTGGTGAGTGAGAGGGTATATAAAAGTGCATACAGCAATGACGAGGCATATCAGATGATCTTAAATGGGGAATGCGGACAGTTTTCGGAAGATGTGATAGAGTGCTTTAAGCTTGCTAAGGAAGATTTCTTCAACCTTGTTGAAGTGATCAACATGTTTAATTTTACGTAAGATAGATCAGGCGGCGGAGACTGTAAAACAAAGGTGGAATGTTTTGCAGTCTCTTTGTCATTGTCTTAATCGCAACATCATAACAGAAAGGAAAGATGGCTATGGACGACAAATTCAGACAACAGTTGGAGGAATGCGGGGCGGACGTGGAGACTACCCTGAAACGGTTTATGGGGAACGATGCAATTTATCAGAAATTTTTAGGAAAATTCCCGAATGATCCGAATTACGCGAATCTGGGAACGAATCTGGAGGCAGGCGCTTTCGAGGAGGCATACAAGTGCGCGCACGCTTTGAAGGGCGTGGTGGGAAATCTCGGCCTTACGCCTATTTTCGACAATGTTTCCAAGCTGGTGGAAGAGCTTAGAAACAAATCCGCCGGGGAGGTGGACGCAGCGCGCGCGAACGAGCTGTGGCAGGAGATCAAAAAGATATACGAGAAGTTTATCGGCATTATCAATGAGAATATTCCGACTCCGTAGGAGGCTGACATGGAATTTGAATGGTTAAATTCCCGGATTGCGGATGAAACGATGGAGCTTGTTCTGCTCTTCAATGAGGAGGGGAGTATCCTTTACGGCAACCAGACGGCGGCGGTCAGACTGGAATACGACAGGGAGAAACTGACAAGGTGCAGCATGTCCCAGATTTTCCGGCAGGATTTCCCAAATTCGCCTGACGGGTTTATCAGTTTTGTAAAAAAGTGCATGAAGGGCGTTAATGAGATGACGATGTACAGGAGCAACAACTCCTGTTTCTCTGTTAACGTCCGTATTTTTCCGCAGGATGGGATGGACGCCTATCTGCTTCTTGCGGAAGATATTTCCGCGCAGAAAAATATGAATATGCGCATCCGTGAGCTAAAGGAAAAGGAGAGTGAGAATTACCGGGCGCGGAATGAATTTACGGCGAACGTTACCCATGAGCTTCGCACCCCTGTGAACGGAATCAAGGGGCATGTGATGGAGCTTGTGGAGGAGGTGACGGATCCGGGACAGAAAAAGACACTTGATATTGTCCTGAGCTGCTGCGATAACATGCTGACGATCATCAACGATATTCTCGACTTTGCGAAGCTGGAATCAGGTAAGTTCGTAATAGACGAAAAGCCCTTTGACTTCCAGGAAATGATGGATAAGGTGATTGCCACACACAGCGCCGCTATTAACAAAAAAGAGCTGCACATGAGCGTGGATATTGACGAAAAAATCCCGCAGAGGCTGATCGGCGATGAGCTGAGACTCACCCAGATACTGAACAATCTGCTTTCCAATGCCATCAAGTTTACGATGGTGGGCTATGTCAATGTGGTAGTCGGAATGACCAGACGGGTTTATGATGAGGTGGAGCTGTTCTTTATGGTGAGGGACAGCGGGATAGGCATTTCCCAGAAGGAGCAGGACCGCCTGTTCCAGAGTTTCAGTCAGGTGGACGCTTCGATTACCAGACGTTTCGGCGGGACGGGGCTCGGACTTGCGATCACGAAGCAGCTTGTGGAGCTGATGCACGGCGACATTCATGTGGAGAGTGAAAAGGGGAAGGGAAGCACATTTTCCTTCTCTGTGAAGCTAAAGAGCGAGCAGGTTCTTGACGACAAACAGAGTCAGGTCTATGTAAACTGGTCCGAGTATATGAAGGAAGAGTCGGATCAGGGTGCGGACCGTCTCATGCAGTTTGGTGAGGCGGAAAACCGGGATGAATTAAAGAAGCGCATGGATAAGCTGGTGCTTTCCATTGAAATGGGAGCGTGGGATAAGGCGGAGCTTCTGGCGTCTACGCTTAAGGCGCTGATTGAATCGTCCGGCGACGAGGATCTGAAACGGCAGGAGCTGCGCATGGAAATGGCGATCAGAAAATCAAACTACGACAAGAGCATGGATATGTACGGCAGATTGAAGGACGCGATCACAGAGCGGATCGGAGATCTGTGGAATTCAGAATAAAGGAGGAAAGCGATGGAGACAGAACATGTTAAGAATAACGCGCCTGCCATTCTGATTGTGGATGATATCAGTGTGAATGTGACGATTCTGGAAAACATTCTCACACATGAGGGGTATGAGGCATTGACGGCTTTAAGCGTGCAGGAAGCGCTGGAACTGATGAAGCAGACCAGACCGGATCTCATTCTTTCGGACTTGTCCATGCCCGAGATAAACGGGCTGGAGTTTTGCAGAATGCTAAAGAGCGATCAGGCCACCCGGGATATTCCTTTTATCTTTATTACGGTATTAAATACCAGTAAGGAGAAGGAGGAAGCTTTTCTGGCGGGGGCCGTGGACTTTATACCGAAGCCCTTTGACAATATCGAGGTTATCATGCGGGTGAACAACCATCTGAGCAGTTACCGTCTGCGGCAGGAGATGGCGGACTATAACCGTATGATGCACCGCCTTGTGGAGGACCAGAAGAACCAGATGGAGAGGGAGCACACAAATGTGCTGCGGGCACTCTCAAGGATTATGAAGAAAATGGACGACGATAGCGGGACGCATCGGAGCCATGTGGGTTATAATTGTAAGATCCTCGCGCAGGGGATGCAGTTTTCCCCGGCCTATGAGGACGAGGTGACTGATGAGTTTGTGGAAAACATCGGGATTGCGGCCAGACTCCATGACGTGGGAAGATTCCTGATGTCGGGGGAGGAGATCGCGGCAAACGGCGGACCGGACAGGCAGAATCCGGCGTATATCGAAAGGTGTGCGGAGTGCGGCGGTGAAGTGATCGGAGAGTTTGGCGTGGATCAGGATCATGACGGCGCGATGAAAATGACAAGGCAGATTGCCAGATTCCATCATGCCCGTTGGGACGGTTCCGGGTATCCGGCGCTGTCCGGCAGTGAAATTCCGTTAGAGGCGCGGATAGCGGCAGTGGCCAACGACTTTGACGAGATGACGGCGCCGGTGCACGGGGAGGCGGCCTGCTCTTTGGAAGAGGGACACAGCAGGATCAGCGAGAGAAGCGGCACGTATTATGATCCCGATGTGGTACAGGTTTTCAATAAGCTCTGGAGCCGGATGAGAACAAATTGACTTTTACGAAATAGTATGCTTTAATTAAAGATGGTACTTTGGGGAGGCACAAGAAATGATAACCGACAGCGAGTTCCAACGGATCGTTAGTTATGTGAAGAAGCACTACGGCATTGACCTGAGTCAGAAAAGAGTGCTGGTGGGCGGAAGGCTGGAAAATTATCTTGTCCGTAACGGCTACGCGAATTATAACGAGTATATGGCGAAGGTGGAGAAGAATCCAAAGGGCAGCGAAGCTACCGATCTGGTCAATATTCTCACCACGAACCATACATATTTTATGCGCGAGAGCGAGCACTTTGAGTTTATGAAAAATGTGGCGCTCCCGTGGGCGAAAAGCAAGACGATGGGAACAAAGGATCTGCGGGTCTGGTGCGGTGCATCCTCCACAGGGGAAGAACCGTATACGCTGGCCATGATTATCAACGATTATTTCGGCGTTAATCATTCCGGCTGGGATACCAGACTTCTGGCGACGGATATCTCCATGAGGGTCTTGCAGCATGCCTCTAAGGGCGTATATCTGAAAGAAGATATAGAGCCGCTGCCGGTGAACTGGAAACGGCATTACTTTAAGCAGACCAGTCAGGATGAATTTAAGGTTAAGGATGAGCTTAAGAAAGAGGTGATTTTTAAGCAGTTTAATCTGATGGATCCCATTCAGTTTAAGAAGAGATTCCATATTGTATTTTTGCGCAATGTGATGATCTATTTTCAGGATGATACGAAGTATGATCTGATCCAGAGAATATATGATCACATGGAGCCCGGCGGCTATCTCTTTATCGGATTGACGGAGAGACTGGATCGGCAAATGGTAAAATTTAACTATGTTCAACCATCAATTTACAGAAAATAGGAGAGCAGGATATGAGACCGATTAGGGTTTTGGTTGTGGACGATTCACTGATGTTCCGCAAGCTGCTTGTGCAGGGGTTGAATTCTGATCCTAACATTGAGGTGGTGGCGGATGTGGAGGACGCATATGCCGCAAGGGATGCGATCCTCAAATTTAAACCGGATGTCATGACTCTGGATGTGGAACTGCCGCGGATGAACGGCATAGACTTTTTAAGGAGGCTGATGCCCCAGTATCCGCTTCCGGTGGTTATGATCAGTGCGCTTAACAATAAAGTGTTTGATGCGCTCGAGGCAGGCGCCGTGGATTTTGTCAATAAACCGGCGAATCTGACAAGAGAGCAGTTAAATAATTTCCTGACGCAGGAACTGGCGGCTAAGGTGAAGATTGCCTCCACCGCAAAAGTCGGCAAGTTGAAGCGGGTAGACAATACAGCGATTGCAAGTCATATTACGGTTGCGGGCGGCAGGGACCGCATTGTCGCGATCGGTGCCTCCACAGGAGGTACAGAGGCCATCTTTGAGGTGGTGAAGAGATTTAAGAGGGATATTCCGGGCGTTGTCATTGTACAGCATATGCCGCCCGGGTTTACACAGATGTATTCGGACCGCCTGAACAACCAGTGCGAGGTGGCGGTTAAGGAGGCCCAGACGGGAGACCGCGTGATGCAGGGACAGGTGCTGATTGCACCGGGCGACAGGCAGATGCGGTTAGTCAAGGTGGGCGACGGCTATCAGGTGGAGTGCCGGGGTACGGAGAAAGTGAGCGGACACTGTCCCTCTGTGGACGTTCTGTTCAGCTCTGTGGCGAAAGCGGCAGGAAACAAGGCGGTAGGCGTGATTCTGACAGGAATGGGTGCCGACGGCGCAAAGGGGCTTTTAGAGATGCGCAACGCCGGTGCGCTGACGGTCGGACAGGACGAGGCGACCTGCGTCGTCTACGGTATGCCAAAGGTAGCTTTTGATATAGGTGCTGTGCAGCAGCAGGCGCCGATTACGGCAATTGCAGGAAAGGTTTACAGCCTGTTAAGCAAATAGATACTACTTTGAAGAAAGGAGCTGAGCGCATATGAAGATTTTGTTGGCTGAGGACGACTTCGCCAGCCGTAAGTTTATGGATAAGCAGCTCTCACGTTATGGAGAATGCGACGTGATGGTGGATGGCGAAGAGGCTGTGGATGCATTTATGATGGCGCTTGAAGATGGAGAACCTTATGATCTGGCATGTCTGGATGTAATGATGCCGGTTATGGACGGTTATCAGGTCTTGAAGGCGATCCGTGATATCGAGGCGCAGAAAGGTATCCCCAAGAGTAAGCGTGTGAAAGTCATAATGACAACCGCGCTGAATGACGAACGTAACGTAAAGATGGCGTTCGAGCTTGGATGCGAAGCCTATGCCGGGAAACCGATAGATGTGGAAAAGTTTGAAAAGGTGTTAACAAAGCTTGGGCTGATTTAAGAAATGATGTAACTGTGAGGAGATGGAACGGTTACGAAATCCTTAAGATGAGGAGGAAATATGGCAGAAGAATTCAACACAGAAAGTATGCTTGACATGTTTTTGTATGAGAGCGGACAGCTTTTGGAAAAACTGGAAGGCATAATATTAGAAAAACAGGATGCTGATTGCTTCGATGATGCCGATATCAATGATATTTTCCGCGTCATGCACACCATCAAAGGTTCCTCGGGTGTTTTGATGTATGACAACATCACAAAAGCAACCCATAAGCTGGAAGATGTGTTTTATTACCTGAGAGAATCCCACCCGGATGACGTACCCCACATGGAACTTGTGGAGAAGGTACTTGCGGTGTCGGATTTCGTGACGGCGGAGCTTGATAAATTGAGAAACGGCGATACGCCGGACGGGGATGAGAAATCGCTGGTGGAGGATCTGGATGAGTTTCTGGGCCGCCTTAAAGGCGAGATTACCAAGCAGGGCATCCAGATGCCGCAGGCGAATAAACATGTGGAGCCGACACAGTTCTACATTACGCCGGTGGCAGGCGAAGACAGTCATTTTTATCGGATTTCGATTCATTACAGAAGCGACACGCAGATGAGTAATCTGCGGGCTTATTCGGCGACCTATGCATTGAAGGAGGTTGCTGAGGATCTGCTCTACACGCCGGATGACATTCTCTCCAACGAGGCGAGCTCCGATGTGATTGTGGCGGAAGGCTTTCATATGCTTTTGCAGACGAAGAGTTCCAAGGAGGAAGTCATCGCGCTGATTGACAGCTCCGAGGCGGAAGAGATCAACTTTGATGAGCTTTCGAAGGAAGAGTATGGCAGGGCGCTTGGTGAGTTTGGCAGAGAGGAAGTCGAGCCGCCTGCTCCGGAGCCTGCGGCTGCGAAGGACGAGGGCAATAAAGAAGCGAAGAAGGAAGGACCGAAACCCGGTGATTATGTGGTTAAGACCAAGGAAGCCGGTAAAGGTAAGACGCTTGCGAAGAACCAGCCCAAGCAGCAGAGCATTATCAGCGTGAACGTGGAGAAGATGGATGCGCTGATGGATCTGATCGGTGAGCTTGTTATCGCGGAAGCGGTAGTGCTGCAAAACCCCGACCTCAAAGTGCCGGGACTGGAGCTTTCCAACTTCCAGAAGGCGTCCGGACAGCTCTCCAAGATTACGACAGAGCTGCAGGAAGTCATCATGTCGATGCGTATGATGCCGCTTACGAACGTCTTCCAGAAGATGAAGAGAATCGTCTTCGACGTTTCCAGAAAGCTTGGCAAGGATATCGAACTGGAAGTGGTCGGTGAGAACACGGAAGTGGATAAGAACATCATCGAGCACATTACGGACCCGCTGATGCACCTTGTGAGAAATTCGGTGGATCACGGAATCGAGGAAAATCCTGAGGACCGTACTTCGGTCGGCAAACCGGCGAAAGGAAAAATTACGCTGGAGGCAAAGAACGAGGGCGGCAAGGTTTATATCAGTGTTAAGGACGACGGAAAAGGTCTGAATAAAGATAAGCTGTACCAGAAAGCGCTGGATAAGGGCGTGATTGAGAACAAGCCGATGAGCGAGTTTACGGATAAGGAAATCTTCCGGTTTATCACGCTGCCGGGCTTCTCCACCAAGGAGGAGGTAACCGAGTACTCCGGCAGAGGCGTGGGTATGGACGTGGTTGTAAAGAATATCCAGTCCATCAGCGGAAGACTCGATATCTCAAGCGTGGAGTTTGAAGGGTCGGAGATGACGCTTGTCATACCGCTCACACTCGCTATTATCAACGGTATTGTGGTACAGGTAGGTAATTCTCCGTTTGTGATTGAAACGGCGTCGATCAAGGAGTTTGTGAGAGTGGGAGAGGATTCTCTTATTCACGAGCCGAGCGGCGAGGAATATATTGTGCTGAGAGGGGAGTGTTATCCCTTTATCCGCCTGAATGAAAGGTATGATCTGCCTGATTCCATAGACAAGATTGAAGAGGGAATCATTGTTGTATTAGAGCATGAAGGCAGTCAGGTATGCGTCCTGATTGACAAATTGCTTCAGGAACAGGAAATTGTGGTTAAGCCAATTCCTTCCTATGTCAGGAAAGTCAAGGGTCTTTCGGGCTGTACGCAGCTTGGCGACGGAAGCATTGCACTGATCCTGGATATCGCCGGATTGCTCATGCATGACGGAGAAAGGAGATAGTACATGGCGGAAGATTTATTAAAAAAAGAAACGGACGATATGGAAGAATTGTTGGAAGACGATTCCCAGAAAGGAATGTTTATGACGTTCCAGACGGGAAAGGAGCTTTTTGGCATAAGCATCAGCTATGTGAATGAGATCATTGCGATGCAGCCGATTGCGGCAATCCCTGAGGTGGAAGACTATGTGAAGGGATTGATCAATCTTCGTGGTAAGATTATTCCTGTGATTGACGTTCGTGTCAGATTTAAAATGGAGCCGTGCGAGTATACGGACAGGACGTGTATTATCGTCATTGACGTGAAATCGACCATGATTGGTCTGATTGTGGAGAGATTAGCGGATGTAGATACCATTGCGGAGGACAATATCGCGCCGCCGCCGTCTCTTGGAAGAAAGGAACATGAGCATAACAAGTATGTTTATGGTCTGGCCAGAACGGGAGATACGGTTACGCTTCTTCTTGATCCTGAGAAGCTGATCAGGCAGGACGACATAGTGGCTGCTATGGAAGAGGTGCGTAAGGAAGAACAATCATAAAAAGGAGAAACTACCATGAAGAAAAGATTTTCAATTGTTGACATGACAGTCAAGAAAAAGATTACTTTATTCAGCGCTCTGATGCTGATTATGCTGGTTCTTGTTTCCGCCGTGGGGTTATGGTCCTCTAATATGGTAAACACGGCGCGTAAGAGCCAGTATGACAATTACGCGATGCCCCAGTACTATGTGACGCAGGGGTTTGCTAATTTCTGTAACATCAAGGTACGCATCCGGAATATTCTGTTTTATTATAATCAGGATATGGATACGATAGCGAAGCAGGAAGAGATGATCGAAAGCTACAAGGCGGATGCTGCCAGCTATTTTGCGCTCTTTGAGGAGACCATGGACAATCTGACCCCGGAGATTCAGGATCAGTATCGTCTGGTGCGCAGTAAGATTGACAGCTGGTATACGTCCTCTGAGGCAGATATTAACCTCGTCAAGGAAGGCAAGACAGAGGAAGCGATCAATGAGCTTGTAACGAACAGTAAGTTTGTCGCTGACGAAGTGGAAGACAATCTGCGCATCCTGATTGAGATGATGGAGACCACATCTGACGCGAAAGACTTAGAGCTGAATACGCAGCTGATGGCGCTGACCATTCTGCAGGTGATCGTAATGGTGGTCGCTGTTCTTATTACGATCATGTACTGCGCGCTTCTGATCAAGGCGATCACAGTGCCTATGGCGAAGTTGTCCGAAGCGGCTAAGAAGATGACTATGGGTGATATTGATGTGGACTGCGAGAAGGTATACAATGACGATCTGGGTGAGCTGCTTGACGAGTTCGCGCAGATGTCTGAGGCGATCAGAGTGCAGACCGATATTACCGAGGCTATTTCCAAGGGTGATCTGACGATGGAAGCAAATCCCCGCAGTGACAGGGACGTGCTGGGCAAGGCGATTGTCAGACTGCTTTCCGAGAACAATATGACACTGAGCAACGTGAAAGAGGCAAGCGCACAGATTACCGTAGGCTCCGAGCAGGTGGCGAATGCCAGCCAGGCTCTTGCACAGGGATCTACCGAGCAGGCGAGCGCTATTGAGCAGGTAACCGCTTCTATGGATGAGGTAACACAGCGTACCAAGGCGAATGCAACGCAGGCTGGCGAGGCGAATGTTCTGGTACATAACATCAAGGATATGGCGACATCCGGCAATGACCAGATGAAGTCCATGATTCAGGCTATGGACGATATCAACGCATCCTCCGAGACGATCTCCAAGATCATCAAGACCATCGACGATATCGCGTTCCAGACCAATATTCTGGCGCTGAATGCGGCAGTTGAGGCTGCGAGAGCAGGCGTACACGGCAAGGGATTTGCAGTGGTGGCTGAGGAAGTAAGAAATCTGGCTGCGAAGAGTGCGGCTGCGGCAAGCGAGACGGCAGAAATGATCGACGATACGATTCATAAGGTTGGAAACGGTGCGAAGATCGCGCAGGATACCGCGAAATCTCTCGACGAGATCGTAGGTTCCATCGACGAGATTGTCGGACTGATCGGAAATATTACTGCTTCTTCCAACGATCAGGCTACGGCGATCTCCCAGATCGACCAGGCGATCTCCCAGGTATCTACCGTGGTACAGACCAATGCGGCTACCAGCCAGGAGTGTGCGGCAGCCAGCGAGGAGCTGTCCAACCAGGCAGTTACCCTCAAGAATCTTATGGCGAGATACCAGCTGGCATCCGACAGGATGGGCGGCGGCGGTTTTGTAGACAATACGCCTGTATACAGCAATGAGCCGACGATTTCCCTCGACGGTGATTACGACGACAAATATTAAGAGACGGACAGATCAGAAGCAGATCTGTGCACAATAGAGAGGAGAGCCATTGTACCAGGTACAGTGGCTCTCTTTCTTGCGGGTAGCGCGAACGAGAAATGCGAAGCATTTCGAGTCTGCTTATGTATAGAGTCAGAAAGCGTCACAGACAGTCTGCGTATATTTTTGAATCTCATGTCACAATCCGGCTGCGCCGCGTGTATTATCTGTAAAAGGACAAAGGAGGAGGACTTCCATGAGGCTGGCACTTCGCAACCTGACCAGACATTACATGAAGAGCATCCTGTCGGCTGCCATTGGCATTCTGACGGTGGTTCTGCTTGTGATTTATGCGGGAAATATCGACGGCACGAAAAGACAGCTCACCGCGCTTCCGGATGCGATGGAGATCAGGGGGGCGGTCAGCAATCTGAACGGTTCTCAGGACTTTTCACTGGCCATTTCCGAAGAGCGGGTAGAGGGAATCGCCGCCTGTCCGGAGGTGGAGGATCAGGTGTTTACCGTGCAGTTGATGACGGGATTCGGGGAATTTTCACTGGAGGAGTGGAAGGCAAATCTCCATTACTTCGGAGCCGGAATCAATGATATTGCGGGTGTACCGGGCTTACAGAGCGGGGAAATCAGCTATGGGGAAGGGTGGGATGAGAGTCTTTTCGCAGAGGATGCGTCTGTCTGTATTCTGAGCGGACAGGTGATGGAGCAGAAGGGCCTGAAAACAGGTGACGAGGTGCCGGTAACCGTCTATTACTATCAGTACGGGCAGGGCGGCTCGGGAATCGGGAAGGTCACGCCCCTGATCGTTGGAAAGAAATACAGGATCGCGGGCGTCATGGATATGAAGGAATACAGCGGCAATATCGTGCCGCCTGATATGCTCTTTCCCTTTGAAAATATACGGGAGATCTTTCATGAGACAGGGATTGATTTTACGGCCGATTCGGCGTCCTTCCGGGTGAAGGATCCTTTCCGGCTGAACGAGTGCAAGAGGCAGATGAATGAGATTGGTTTCCTGCCGGTGGCCAGAGACGCGGATTTCAGCTATGCAGGAAACGCACTCACCATGACAGATGAAAACTTTATCAATGCGGCGGAAAACCTGCAGGAGACGCTTTCGTTTCTGACGGGAATGCTTCCCTTTGTGATTGTTATTATCCTGTTTGTGGGATATTTGTGCAGCTACCTGCTCATTCAGGGCAGGCGGGCGGAGTACGCCACGATGCGGTCTGTGGGTATGGGATGGGGGCGCTGCTTTTCGGTACTGCTTTTCGAGAATATCATGACCTCCGCGGCTGCCTGCGTTATGGTCAGCCTGCCGGTTCTTCTGACAGGGATGGTGAGCGTCGGGGCGCTCCTGTTTTCGGACGCCGTATTTTTTCTCTCCTTTCTTGTGGGGAGCACGGCAGCGCTGTGGTCGTTCCATGGCCTGAGCGTGATGGAAGTGCTGGCTGGCGGCGATTGAGAGCGGTAAGGAGTGATGAGGAGCCGGGAAAGGAGAGGAAATGCGAATCATAAAGAAGAGCCTGCTCAGACTGCGCAGGACACCTGTGAGAACGATGCTGTTTTTTGCACTGGTGGCTTTTGCCACGGCGCTGCTTGCTGCAGGCTGCGGGCTGTGGCAGATGTGCCGGACGAATATGCTCCGCTTTGAGAGCCTTTTTCAGACCATCGGTACGGTGGAGCAGAAGCCGGAACGGTACGTCAGAAGCGAGACGTGGTACGCGGATCTGGGGGATTATAAAGTCCGTAATAAGGCGGAGTACGGGGAAATTATCGTGCCTTCCGTTCTCGACTTCGAGGGGGCGGACTATTTAAAAGGGCCGGAGAAGAGGGCGTGGTATGCCGCCTATCTGCCGGATTATGAGATGATGGACACGGGCACCGGCGTTACCCATGTGATGGTGGTGGAGGCGTCCCCCACGGAGGATGCCGTGCCGGCGGGGCCGGTCGAGATGGAGATTAAAAATTTTCTGTACACCTACTACCCCTATAATTCGCCCAAGTTCTATTTTTGCGATCATAACAATCCGTCGCCGGAGAAGCTGTACGCTGACCGGACATATATCATGTGTGTATCTGACTATATTCCCCACGGTTACCCGGACGCGGAGGGGCCCCGTGAGTATATTCCGGCGGACTATCCGATTACAAGCACACAGGCCGCGCCGGAAGGCGTTCTTCTTCCAAACCATCTTTCCGGCAATCAGATTGCGGAGGTGACGCCCGGCTTCTATGAGACAGAGGAGGGACAGCACTGGCAGGGGCTGATCCGGGAATTGGAAATGGGCATCTGGAAGTCCGCGCCTGTCACTGCCACAGAAAATACAGATCTGATTCCAGCTTTCTATGACGGAAGCGTTTATATAGAGCAGGGAAGGGAGTTTACGCCGGAAGATTACAGCGAGGGACGGAGGGTCTGTCTGGTGAACCGGAAGTTCGCCAGAAGAAACGGGCTTAAGGTGGGGGACGCCCTGCATCTGCCCCTTCGGTATGCCAATTACAGCGCACCCAGCGGGCGGGCGTCGTGGAACTGTTCCCTGACGGCGGAGGGAGAGGCGTTTTCTGTGTTTGAGGAAGGAGACTGGGAGATCTGCGGCATTTACGACATGCTGCCCGGCGCATCTTTAAAGAGCAAAGACTATCAGATGGACCAGAATGAAATTATCATACCGAAATCTTCCATAAAGAACAGCGATGAGGATCATATTGCCGCATGGGGGTACATGGAGGGGTGGAATACCTCCTTTGAGATTCCAAACGGGAGCATCGGCCACTGGAAAGAGCTGTGGGAGAAGCAGGGGATTGACGGGCTGGAAATCACCTTTTATGACAAGGGTTATACCATACTGGAGGACGGGATCAGACGGATGAGGAAGATGGCGCTGATTTTACTTGTGGCGGGAGCGGTCAGCACGTTCTGCGTCCTGCTGTTCTTCTGCCACATGTTTATCACGAAACAGAGCAAAAGGACAGCCATCGAGCGTTCTCTTGGGATGAGTAAGGGACAGTGCACATGGGCCCTTATGTCGGGGATTCTGCTGATCGTGCTGTGCGGCTGCATTCTCGGAAGTGCGGGGGGATATGCAGGCGCAGTGAGAACGGCAGGAAGTATCACACAGGTGGAGCGTTTTGACAGAAACTACAGCTCCGGCATGATGTATGGAAACGGGGAAGAAGAGATCGGCTATATCCTTGAGGGAGACTGGCATGTGAGCGCGATGTCGGGGGTGGCTGTGCTGACAGCGGCTGCCGGGATTGCGGTCATTATGACAGGCAGGAGTCTTAAGAGAGAACCGCTCGCGCTGCTTGGCGGCCGGGAGGACTAGGGACGGATTGTCTGGCATCTGGCAGAATGTTGTTCTGTCCGGGAGAAACTGCCCGGGAAAAGCAAAAAGTGGTGGAATGAAAAGTGAAAAAAGTGAAAAATTGCGCAAGCCCCTTGACATTTGTCCCAAAACTATATATAATTTCATGTGTTGCCGGTGCAATGTGTTTTATGACATACTGTGGCGGCAGGCAGGTGCGCTTAGCTCAGCTGGATAGAGCGTTTGGCTACGGACCAAAAGGTCGGGGGTTCGAATCCTCTAGCGCACGGTGATTTTTTGAGAGGCGGAAATGCGAAAACGGGCATTTCCGCTTTTTGACTGTCAGACGGCTGCTTTTTATCGGCATGTGGGAGATTGTGAAAATTCATAATGACGAAATTTTAATAAAGTATTTGCTGAATTAAGCGATATATGCTAAAATTTGAATACGGGAACAACCGTGTCACTGCAAGGCGTTGGCCTCCTATTACATAAGATGGGAGGTGGTGCGGATGAAGTATGATTTCAAAGATCTCATGTCTTTTGGCATGTTCATTCTTGCATTGCTGACCTTGATCGTTTTGATGAGTCAGTAGCGTTTTTCAAGTCCCGGAGACGGGCATAGAAAAACCACCCTTGTATACTTTGACGAGTTGAGAGGGTGGTATTTCTATCGTTTCAACGGTCAACCCCTTGTGGGAGGTTGTTCCTTTTATATGTTTATAATATATCACATTTTGAGATTCGATTCAATCAGATTTTTAGGCACATTTCTTCTCTGGCTTTTCCGGCCCTTTCCCACTACGGCAAATCTGTCTGGCGGCACTTGAGTTTCTCTTGAGAATCAAGTATAATTAATCTGTTGTCGTAAACAAAAAGATAAAGCATGAGGGAGAGAAAAAATGAACGAAAACAATTATGCAAACGGGAATGAACCTGGAAAGGGCGCGGCAGTTGCCAGTCTGGTGTTGGGTATTGTCTCTATCGTTACGTGGTTTTTTGGCATGGGAGCGCTGATTGGTCTTGTTACAGGTGTGATCGGTCTGATCTGTGCGTCCAATGCGAAGAAAGCAGGTTTTGTCGGCGGAATGAGGACAGCAGGCTTTGTGTGCTCCCTGATCGGCGTGATCGGCAGCACGCTTGTTTTTGTGGCTTGTGTGGCCTGTGTGGGTATTTTAGGAACCGCGGCTGCATTGAGTTAAGATTTTGCGAAAGGTCGCCTGAGTTGAAAGAAATACTTATCGGATTAAACGCCATAAGCGCCTACGGTCTGTGCGGAGTGGCAGGTTTTCTGCTGGGAATCGGATATCTTTTCTTTATTACAAGAGTGAAATCCGGGGATTTTGATGATTTTGTTTATATCTATGTCTGGGCTGCGCTTGGGGCGGTCGTGGGGGCAAAGGTTCTCTATATTCTGATTGAGATTCCGAACATCGCGCGGACCATTGGGAGCGGGGAAGTGAATCTGTGGCCGTATCTCGGAAGCATGGTAAGCGGCGGATTTGTTTTTTACGGCGGACTGCTCGGTGCGGTTTGCGCCGTAAAAACGGCGTCCCGGTACTTTTCACTTGATTATGTCAAAACACTGTCCCTGATGACGCCGGCTATGCCGCTGGCACATGCGCTCGGGAGAGTGGGATGCGCGCTCGTCGGCTGCTGCTACGGGAGGGAAACCGGACTGTGTATAGGGATAAGCTATGCGGATTCCCTGTACGCGCCAAACGGTGTCCGCCTGTTTCCGGTTCAGGCGATGGAAGCGATTGCCGATCTGGTGATTTTCGGAGCGCTTGTACATGTTCTTCTAAAGAGGGCGGACGATTATGAGAGAGCCGGAATTTTTGAAAGGTATCTGGTGATGTATGCCTGCGCCAGATTTCTTCTTGAATTTCTCAGAGGCGATCTGGTCAGAGGACATTTGGGAGCGTTGTCGACGTCGCAGTGGATCAGCGTTATCATTCTGGTATTCACAGGGATTCACAATGGATTAAAAAAGAAACGGTCAGAGTGGGAAGGATAGTCCCGCTCCTTTTTTTGCCCTTTTTCAGGAAATAGATGTTGACAAACTGTTCATACTGTATATAATGATATATATACAGTATATACTGATAGCGCAAACTGTGACGACAGGGAGCGCGAAAAGAATGAGGGAGGCGTGCATTGAAAATTATTATATCGAATCAATCCGAGCTGCCGATCTACGCACAGATCAGGGAGCAGCTCAAGGAACAGATCTTAAACGGACAGATCCCGGAGGGAGAGACACTTCCCTCCATCAGGCAGCTTGCGAAGGAGGTGGGCGTCAGTGTGATTACCACCACCCGCGCGTACAGCGAGCTGGAGTCGGAAGGCTTTATCGCCACCATGCAGGGCAAGGGCAGCGTGGTGCTTCCAACGGATAATAACCTTTTGCGGGAGCAGTACCTGTTGCGGATTGAGGAGGGGCTGTCCACGGCCATAGAGACGGCGAAAACGATGGGAATGTCCAAAGACGAACTGACGGATATTTTTCACAACTTATTGGAAACATAAGGTTTCGGAAAGGAATAGGAATGATGGAACTGCTGGAAGTAAAAAATCTGTCTAAACACTATAAAAATTTTGACTTAAAAGATATCAGTTTTACTCTGCCGAAGGGCTATATTATGGGGTATGTGGGAGCGAACGGCTCCGGAAAAACAACGACTTTGAATTTGATTACGGGTGTTTTAAAGTGTGTGGAGGGCGACGTGCGTATCGACGGTCTGTCCCGCGAGAAAGGCGAGCAGGCATACAAGGAGAAAATCGGTTATGTGGGAGACGAATCCTATTTTCCTGACCACTTTAAGATCAAGCATATCCGCAATGTAATAAAGGATTTTTACCCGACATTTTCCAAGGATAAGTTTAACGGTTTTATAAGAAAATGGAATCTGCCGGAGAACAAGCTGATTAAGGACTTTTCCAGAGGCATGAAGGTGATGCTGATGTTTGCCTCGGTGCTCGCCAGAGACACGAAACTGCTTGTGCTGGACGAAGCCACAAACGGGCTTGACCCGGTGATGCGGACGGAGATCCTGAAACTTTTGCAGGAGTATGTGATGGACGGGGAGCGGAGTGTGATCTTTTCCACCCATATTTTAAGCGATCTGGAGCAGATTGCGGACTATATTTATTTTATTCACAGGGGCAGGACGATCCTCTATGACGCGAAGGATGAACTGATTGAAAATTTCCTTCTGGTTAAGGGGGAGAGTGCAAAGATTCCGCCAGCCCTTAAGAAAGAGCTGATCGGGTTGGAGGAGAAGACCTACGGATTCGAGGCGATTCTGCCAAGCGATAAGGCGGAACTTCTGGGGAATGCGTTTCTTTTCGAGAAGCCGACGATAGACCAGATCGTCATTCACTACATTAAAAGCAGGGAGGAGCAGTAAAATGAGAGCATTGCACTTTATGAAAATAGATTATATGCTGACAAGGAAACAGATGTATTTTATGCCGGCGATTCTTGTTCTGGCATGGGTTGTGGGTACGGGCGTAAGCAAAGGCGCAATGTCTTTGCTGGTGACATGTTCCTATGTAGCTTTTGTGGCTTCCATATTTTCGACGGCGCCTTTTGGCTATTGTGTCAGGAAGAACAGAGGATTTCTGCTGCTGCTTCCCGCGACGGTGAAGGAGAGGGTGGCAGGGCGTTTCCTGTACGGGCTGTCTTTCGTGGGTTTGCTGGGCGTTTTCTGTGGTATCCTGTGGGGTGTGTACGCGATGATGGGATATGAGCTGCCGCTCTGGACAGTGGCGCTTGGCCTGTGCGAGCTGGCAGTCGGGATTCTGATTATGGCATTAGAGTTTCTTTTCTTCTATCTGTTTGGAGAGGGAAAGGAAAACTGGCAGCAGTTGAGCAATATTGTACGAATTGCGCCGGGTATGGCTATGTTTTTTGGCATGACTTATTTTGTGGGAAAAATTGAGGAAATACAAAGTACGACGGCCGGCGGCATGGGGATTGATCCGGAGGCGCTTAGTGGAAAGTTTATGCAGGTGGGTGTGATTGCCATATTGGCGGCGTTACTTCTGACGGCGGTGGCAGCGGCAGTCTGCATGAAGGTGATTGAAAACCGGGACTACGCGTAATCCGCAGCAGATACAGCGGAAAATACGGGAAATAGTGGAATTTTTCTCCATGCACTTGCAAAACACTGTAGAATACTGTAAAATAGTGACATTATCGACTGGCAGTCATGTGGTCGGAGTTAAAGTTTTCAAGTGTGGAGGAGAGGAAATCATGGAAAGAATCTGGACTGTAACAGACAGCATGGGCAATCCCCATCAGATTAAGTTTAAGCGGGGATTTGGCGGCGCGAAATGTATCGTTGACGGAGATACATATAAGATGAAATCCAGAAACTGGGTGATCTGGATGGCGGATCACCAGATCAGTATACCCGGTGCGGAGTGCAATCTGGTCGTGATCGGTAACAAGACTCGGCTTGCGGTGAACGGCACGTACTTAGAGGACGGCACACCTTATGAGCCGATCAGAAACATTCCTTTGTGGCTCAATGTTCTGACCCTGCTGAATCTGATTATCGGCTGGTTTTTCCTTGGAGCGCTCGGTTTTGTCGTAACCATTCTGTTAGACCTGCTGTCTTATAAGATGAGCCTGAAAAGGAAGAACAGCGTGGCTCTGGTCATTCAGATTGTTCTGATGGTTGGCATGATTGTGGGCGGTATCGCTGTTCAGTCAGCGCTGGGGAACTTATAGGAACGGGCCGCAGGCCAGGCTGAGAGGAAAGGACGGCGGAAATGGACGAGAATACAAACTACGGATACAATGATGGAAATTATAATAATCAGGGGGCGGACGGCGGGCAGCAGTACGGCCAGAATGAACAGCCTTTCGTGAGTGCGCCCCAGTATGGCCAGAACGACCAGTCTTACGCGAACGGACAGCAGTACGCGCAGAATGGCCAGAGTGGATTCGGTCAGGCGCCACAGTATAATCAGGTGCCTTACGGCGCGCAGCAGCAGTATAACCAGCAGAACTTCGGGCAGCCGGTGAAGGCGGTCGTATACGACGCCGTGCCGGATAAAGGCACCGGTACATCGGTGGCTGCGCTCGTATGCGGTATTATGGGACTGATCTTATTCTGGGTTCCCGGTGTGGACATAGGTTTATGTCTGGCAGGTCTGATCTGCGGTATCGTGTCCCTCGTCAAGGGACTTGGCGGAAAAGGGCTTGCAATTGCGGGTCTGGTTCTTTCCGTTCTCGCAAGTATACTGACCCTGATCTTTTTCTATCTTTTTGCGCTTGGCATGATGCTTATGTAGGTGTTTCAGGCCAAGCCTCCGGTTTGCAACCCGGAATACATGGAATAGAAGAATCTTATCATTTGGAGCATCCACTTTAGAGTGGGTGCTTTTCCATTTTTCCGTGTTATTGTGAACCATGAAACTTTTAAATATGAAATGAACCATATCCCCGTCCGGGGACTCTTATATACAGATGCATCGGAAACGGCGGGTGCATGTAACACACGCCGCGGATTGTAACTGAAATCCTGGAGGTAAGCAGTTTGACAGAAGAAGAACTGGTAAGGGGTCTTAAGAAGGGCGACCGGATTTCCTTCGACCTGCTCTATGAAAAGTATAAGAATATGGCATTGCGCACGGCATATCTGATCACAGGGAATTGCTCCGACAGTGAGGATGTGGTACAGGATACGTTTGTGAAGGTCTGGATGCACTGTCGGGAGCTGAAAAACGAGGGCGGTTTTAAGGCGTGGATGATGCAGATTCTTGTCCGGACGGCTTATAAGAGCGGCAAAAAGAAGAGCAGGGAGCTGCCCGATGAAGAAATTCTGAAAAAGGCAGACCAGAGTCAGGGCGCTTCCTTCGCGGAGCAGATGATTGTGCGGGAGGAGGCACAAGCCATAGCCGAAGCGGTCAGAGAGCTTCCAGTCAGACAACGGACGGTGGTGGCGCTGTATTACTATCAGGAGTGCAGTGTCAGTGAAATTGCCGGTATGCTGGGTATTATGGAAGGAACAGTCAAGTCGAGGCTGCATACGGCGAGAAGAATCCTGCGCGGGAAACTGGAAAAGAATGCGGGACTGCAGAGAAGCTGAAAGAAGGATAGTTACCACCGGATTTGGCGGTATTCTGGTATTCTGATGAAAAGAGGCGGCATATGAAGAAAAAAGATGGTTGGGAAGAAAAAATCAAAGATGCGCTGATCTTGGAATGCGGTGGCATGACTGCGTCCCGTGCGTTGAAAGACAGAATTGATGAAAAAATTCTGGAAAGTGAAAAGGAGGCAGGGAATATGAGACAGTTATCTATGAAGAAACTGGTAATTGCTGTGGCGGCGGGATGTCTGCTGGTATCAGGGGGTGTGTTTGCGACAGGGCGTGCGGTTTCTCTCACGTCTCACCATGACCATAGGGATGATATCAGGGAGTACAGAGAACTTTCTGAAGTGGAGCGGCAACTTGGCTACACGGTGGATGCCGTGGAGGAGTTTGCAAATGGCTATCGGTTCGACCATATGGAGCTGGATGATGTGAAGGGGAAAGACGGGGAAGGGAACGAAGTTTATGCCTTCAAAAGTCTGGACATCGTATATCAGAAGAGCGGAGAGAACAGAGTCAATCTTGTGATAGAAAAGCCTGTGGAAGCGCCGGTTAAAAACGAAGCGCCCGATGCGGTCAGGGTTTGCGGGGATATCACGGTTTACTACGATACCGTAACCAATAAGCAGGTGCCGCCGGACTATGTGCTGACGGAGGAGGATAAGGCAAGAGAGGCAGAGGGAGATTTCTATATTTCCGTGGGAACACAGGAGGTTGAGATCCATCAGAACCAGACGGTGACATGGGATAAGGAGGGTGTTCATTATCTTCTTCTGGGATTTGACCTGAATTTAAGCGCCGGGGATATGCTGGATATGGCAGAAGAAATTATAGGGAATAAATAGACGTGCAAAGTTTCATGTCAGATAAATTATCTGGCATGAAACTTTTTAGAAGTGTGAATCGTATTGTAGATAGGAGGGGCAAAAAGGAAGTATAATAAAGGTGATCTTATGCTGAGGTATAGATATCTATAGAATGACAAAAGGAAGCGCGAGGGGATGGAGCAGAAGTGGAGCTATCTGGTGGATGAGTACAGATCCATGCTATACCGGATCGCCTTCTCGAATATGAAGAACCGGGCGGACGCCGAGGATGCGGTGCAGGAGGCTTTTCTGCGTTACATGAAGGATGAAAAGCCGATTCAGAATAAGGAACATGAGAAGGCGTGGCTGATACGAACCACCATTCATATTTGTCTGGACATTTTAAAAAGCGGCTGGTATCAAAGGACAGTTCCATGGAACGAGTCCTTTGAGAATGCGGCAAAAAATATTTATCTGCCTTATCAGGTCAGGGATGACGAAACGCTTGAGGCGGTGCTGCGGCTGCCTGTACATTACAGGAATCCGATTTATCTTTTCTACTATGAGGATTATTCGATTCATGAGATCGCGGGTATTCTCAATGAAAAAGAGGGGACGATCAAGACAAGGCTGCGCAGGGGCAGGGAAGAATTGAGAAGAAATTTGTAACAGTTCAGCTCAGGACTTTGCACTTGCTGCAAAGTCCGTGAAAAGATGTAAATTGAACTGTTACGAAATTCTGACGGAAGGGAGGCCGTAGAACATGGGAATACAGGAGGTACAGAGCCAGAGCGGGGCGTCGGCTTATCAGAAAAGGAAAAAGGCCGGGCGCGTGGAGGGCTTTCAGGAGAGCCTGTTACAGAACCTGAAAAACAGGGATCAGGATAAGCATTCTGACACAGCCGTGGAGCCGGAGGCGAAACAGACCGTTACAGGTATGCAGATCGGTGCGAAGGCAAAGGCGGAACAGGCGGGTATGGGAAGGATCGGCGCGGCACAGGGGATTCGCGTGAACGCCGCGGTGGCGCAGAAAGCCATGCAGGCTGTGGAGGTGAGGCATATGAGTTATGAGGACAGCGATCATGTGAGAATTGCGGTGACGGAAGGATATACGCTGAAAGGAAAACGTGAGAATGGCGCGGAACCCAGAGTCTATGTGGAAGCGAAGTACGAGGACGGCAGAGTGGAAGCATATCAGGTAGAAATGGCGAGGGTGTCAGGACAGACGGGGCATGTGATCGAGCAGTTTGCGTTAGAGACGATGAAGGAAGGAGAGTAGCATATGATTTTGGGGAATCCTTACGGAGGCTATGGCAGTATCGACACGACGAACCACACGGCAAAGCAGCTTTCCGAATATGCGCGTACCGTAGCGCTTAGGGAAAAGATGGGTCTGAAAGGGGATCCCAATGACGGCAGCTTTGCCTCCAAGTTAAAAAGAGCGGATGAATTTATGGAGTCGGGAGAGTATGAGGGGCCGACAGATTCCATCGGTATTGTACTGCGGCAGATGGATGAGCCGACGCCTGGGAAACCGGTGGTCAAGGATTTCTTTCATAACGGCGCGCATGTATCTGTCGTCAAAGACACCATGTATGGGACGCTTATCACCATCGGCGGCAGCTCGAATCCGGACTGGATACAGGTGGATACCTCCGTGGGAACGGTAAAGATCGATCTCAACGATATGACCAGCCTGATGAAGTGCCTTGACCTGTTTTCACCGGAAGACATAAACGCCATACTCAGGAAGATTCAGGAGGTAAAGCAGACAAGAGAGGCCTTAAGCCAGATTGAGAGAATGCAGGATGAGCTGGTGAAAAACGGGCGGGATAAGAAAAAGGAAGGCAGTGAAGATGACGCAGAGCAGTCTGTGGGCGAAGTTGTCGGCGTGGTAAGCGCGGAGGAAATGCGCGGGATCGAGGAGAAACGGGAGAAAAAATTTGTCGGGTAATCAGCCTGTCACCGTGAGCGAAACAGTGACGATGCGCCGTCCGGGCATTTGACGAAACGGGCGCGATGCGCTACACTGGAACAGGGAAATACCGAGCTTACGAAAAAGGAGATACAGGACAGGCGATGCAGAAAAAAATAGCGGTTATCAATGACATTGCGGGATACGGAAGATGCGCCATGACGGTGCTTCTTCCGATTATTTCTTATATGGGAGTGCAGGCGTGCCCGCTGCTTACTTCCGTTTTTTCAAGTAATACGGCCTTTCCGGATTTTTATATGGACGATTATACGGACCGGATGGAGGCGTATATCGAAAGCTGGGAGAAGATCGGATTGCAGAACCGGTTTGACGGGATTGCCACGGGATATCTCGGCTCAGTCAGGCAGATTGAAATTGTGAGACGGTTTGTCAGGGAGTTTTCCGGAGAGGGAACGCTCGTGATTGTGGATCCGGTGATGGGAGATCACGGCAGATTATACTCTGCCTACACGGTAGAGTTATGCACGGAGCTGAGAAAGCTGGTGGCGCTGGCGGATATTATCACGCCGAACCTGACGGAAGCCTGTCATCTTACGGATATGCCCTATAAAGAGAAGGGATGGAAAAGGAAGGAGCTTTTCGAAATGGCGGCCTGCCTTTCGGCCATGGGACCGTCCCATGTGGTCATTACGGGGATTTTGCAGGGGGAATATATCGCGAATTATGTCTATGTGAAAACGGGAAAAGAAGACCCGTCGGCACGGCTGATCCGCGTCCACAGGGCGGGGGAGGAGCGGTGCAGTACGGGCGATGTATTTTCCGCGGTGGTCGCGGCGGATGCGCTAAACGGCGTGCCCTTTGACAAATCTGTCAGGAAGGCGTCCGGCTTTGTCAAGCTGTGCATTGAAAAAGCGCTGGAACTGGGGACGCCGCCTGCGGAAGGTGTGCCGTTTGAGACGGTATTAAACCGCCTCAGGCGGGGATAGGATATGGTACTTTCGCAGTGCGGAGCTCGAAAAACCTGCGGTTTTCCTCGCTCGCGGGCTTCGCCCTATCAGTCCATAATCTGTCAAAATTGACTGCAAGCAGTCATTTTGCCATCTTACGTCCTGACACTGCTCAACTGGACAACGGATACTCCAGTTCAAACGGGTATCCGTCTTTTTTGTTTTCCTCGGAGAGCGTGTCTGTTTCTATCACATAAAAATCGTCGCTCTTTATCACTTCTTTCATCTCTTCCCGGATGGTTTCAAAGTCTGTCACATGGGTAGAGATTCGGCGGCAGGCAAAATCGCCTTCGCTGATGGTGCGGATATTCTGGCTGGGAGACGGCGTGGAGGGCGCATCCCCGGTGATTGTGAGGAACATGTGCCGCTGGTATTTGCCGTTTTTGTATTCGTGCAGTACACCGGAAGGATAAGCCACCACCGTGCCCATCTGCTGCGCGGTGACAAAGAGCTTAAGGATATGCTGGCCGTAATATTTGGGAACATCCATTTCTTCCAGAGGCACGGTCAGCATTTTTCTGGTCACGATCTCGTTGTGGTAGAAGCCGTCCGGCAGCAGAATACCGCTTTTGCTCTCCGGAATTCTGGCAAGACCCGTTACGGGACTGGCCATATTCTGCAGTGTCTCCTGCAGGGTGGCGAGGCAGTTGTGGATGTCCAGAATCTTCTGTTCCGCCAGAATTTTGCCGTCATAGAGGAGCTTTTGCAGATTAATGGAGGCGCCTTCCACATAGTTATTCAAATCCTTTAAGGGGATTCCCAGCCTGATGCAGACGGTGATCGCATCGAGAAGATAGAGCTGCTCTTCGGTGTAGTAGCGGTAGTTGGTTTCGGTGTTTACGAATGCCGGCTTGAGAATGCCGATCTGGTCATAATAACGCAGTGATTTGATGCTTACATTTTTTAATTTAGATACTTTTCCGATTGACATGTACTGATTCATAGCTTGTTTCCCAATATCCCTTTTCTTCCTGTTTCTATTTGTATTTCTTCTGATCTTTCTCCAAACTATACCCGAGGGTAAGAGTTGGCAAGATTTATTTTGTCACAAAAATTTCGGGAAGACAAGACTTTTTAGAAAAATAGTGGTCAGAAAAATTTCAGCCACTATATGATGTATATAGCATTGTGAAAAAATACAGAGGAGGGAAACTTTTTCCGGGTTAATCGGAAAAGAGGTTTCCCTCCTGCTTACGATCAGGATCAGCCCATGGTTACGACTACGTCATAGTCTTTCTTTCCGGGCACATGCGGCACGACGCATCCTTCAACGGCCTGCCCGTCCACGGTGAGAGATTTCACGCCTTTCTCCACGTTGTCCGGATTTACCACCTTGATGCGGTATGTGCCCTCGCGGAACTTGCGGGTTAAGGTAAAGTCGCCGAAGTCCGCGGGTACACAGGGATCAATGCTGAGTCCCCTGTGTGTGGGGTACACACCCAGAATGTGCTGGGACACGTTCACGAAGGTCCAGGCCGCCGTGCCGGTCAGCCAGCTGTTTTTTGCCTCGCCGGGGGTGCACGCGTCGGCTCCGGCTACCATCTGGGAGTACACATAAGGCTCTGTGCGGTGAATCTCGCTAAACTCTTCCACGTAGGCAGGGCAGGTTTTCCGATAGATTTCAAAGGCTCTGCCGCCGCGTCCGATCACGGTTTCCGCGATGGAAACCCAGGGATTGTTGTGGCAGAAAATACCGGCGTTCTCCTTATATCCGGGCGGATAGGAGGAGATCTCTCCCAGCTCCAGATGATATCTGGTGTAGGCAGGCTGTAAGATCATCACGCCGTACTCGGTATCCAGTTTTTCCTTTACGGAATCCAGCGCTTTTTCGGCAAGCCCTTCCTTCACACCGATACCGGCGAGAGGGCAGAAGCCGTTGGATTCAATATAAATCTGTCCCTCGTCGCACTCTTTGGAGCCGATCTTTTGGCCGTAAGCGTCGTAAGCGCGGATAAACCAATCGCCGTCCCAGCCGTCCTTCAATATGGCGTCATACATTTCCTGCACCTGCGCGCGGGCGTAATCCGCCTCCGCCTGATTGCTCATAAGCTCGCATAACTGTGCGTACTCTTCCCCGTATTTGACGAACATGCCGGCGATAAACACGGATTCTGCCACAGGCCCTTCGGAGGGACCGAAGGTCTGGAAGGATTCGCCCGGATGCTCCGAGAAACAGTTTAAGTTCAGGCAGTCGTTCCAGTCGGCGCGGCCGATCAGGGGCAGCGCATGGGGCCCCTTGTGGGTTACAATATAGTCAAAGGAGCGTTTCAGGTGCTCCAGCAGAGGTTTTGCGAGAGATTCGTCGTTGTCGAAGGGCACCTGTTCTGTTAAAATAGAGATGTCCCCTGTCTCGCGCACATAGGCGGAGGTACCGGCAATCAGCCAGAGCGGGTCGTCGTTAAAGCCGCTGCCGATATCGGAGTTGCCCTTCTTGGTGAGGGGCTGGTACTGATGGTAAGCGCTGCCGTCCTCAAACTGGGTGGAGGCAATGTCGATGATACGCTGTCTTGCGCGATCCGGGATCAGGTGGACGAAGCCCAGCAGATCCTGACAGGAATCGCGGAATCCCATGCCGCGTCCGATGCCGGATTCATAGTAGGATGCGGAGCGGGACATGTTGAAAGTCACCATACACTGATACTGGTTCCAGATATTGACCATGCGGTCCACCTTGTCGTTGGAGGACTTTACGGTGTATTTGGACAACAATTCATTCCAGTATGCGTTCAGCGCGGCAAAAGCCTTATCCACATCCGCGTCGGTCTGATATCTGGCAAGCATTGCTTCGGCGGGTTTTTTGTTGATGACGCCGTGCGCTTCCCACTTCTGATCCTCCGGATTTTCTATGTAGCCAAGAACAAATACAAAAGTTTTGCGCTCGCCGGGCTTTAAGGTCAGATTGATCTGATGGGAGGCAATGGGAGACCAGCCGTGCGCCACGGAGTTTGTCGCCTGTCCTTTTTCCACGACCTCGGGATTTGCCGCGCTGCGGTATGCCCCCAGAAATGCGTCGCGGCTTGTGTCAAAGCCGTCTACGGATGTATTTACGGCGTACACCGCATAGTGGTTTCTTCTCTCGCGGTACTCTGTTTTGTGATAAATGGCGGAACCGGCTATCTCCACTTCGCCGGTGCTTAAGTTGCGCTGGAAATTCCGGGAATCGTCGTCCGCATTCCAGAGACACCATTCGACATAAGAAAAGAGAGAAACGGTTTTTTCGCCGTCGCTTTGGTTGGTCAGCGTTACCTGGCTGACTTCGCAGTTGTCATCCATGGGAACGAAGGTGAGGACAGAAGCTTCCAGTTTGTTTTTCGTACCTTTGAAACGGCTGTAGCCGATGCCGTGGCGGCATTCGTAGCTGTCGAGCTCTGTCTGGGCCGGTTTCCAGCCGGGATTCCAGACCGCGCCGCCTTCTCTGATATAGAAGTATTTGCCGTTGATATCGTTAGGCACGTCGTTGTAGCGGTATCTCGTCATGCGAAGAAGCTTCGCGTCTTTATAAAAGGTGTAGCCGCCGCAGGTGTTGGAGATCAGTGAAAAAAATTCCTTGCACCCCAAGTAGTTGATCCAGGGCAGAGGCGTCCTGGGTGTGGTGATGACGTACTCTCGGTTTTCGTCATCAAAATAACCAAATTTCATAGCTCCATTCTCCTTTTCGTGTGAGTTGTGTCCGGTTAGGTGTAAATGTCCTGAAACGGAGCAGGGTAAACGATTAAGTAAAGCTGTCTCCGATCGGTTAAGAAAATTATACAGAAGAAATAGAAAAAATGCAATAACTATATATTTCCCACGAAAAATCAATAAATTCCGAAAGGCGTTGCATTACTTGGAGCGGTATTGTACAATGGAAATACGAAAACGATTAAGCGATATGCGACACACAGGTATGGGTTGTTTTGTGGGTGGAGAGGACTAAAATATGGTATCTATGAAGGATATTTCAGCGGTCTGCGGCGTCTCGGTGGCGACGGTCAGCAAGGCGCTTAACGACCAGAGCGATATTGGGCAGGAGACGAAGAAACGGATTCGTCAGGTGGCGGAGGAGATGGGCTACTTTCCCAATACGGCGGCGAAGATGTTGAAAACGAACCGCAGTTATAATATCGGGGTTTTGTTTAACCATGAGGATTACAGCGGCCTGACCCACGATTACTATGCTTTCGTGCTGGACAGCCTCAAACGCACGGTGGAGGAGAAGGGGTATGATCTTACCTTTGTCAATACACGCAAAGGCCGTGCCGGGGCGACGAGCTATCTGGAGCATTGCAAATCCAGGGGATTTGACGGTGTTGCGATTGTCTGTACGGACTTTTATTCACCGGAGATTTTGCAGCTTGTGAGGGGTGGCATTCCTATTGTCACACTGGATCATCTTTTTAACAATGTCTGTGCGGTTATGTCTAATAACGTGCAGGGAATGCAGGATCTGCTCACCTATATTTATAAGAACGGGCACCGCAGGGTAGCCTATATTCACGGGGCGGATTCCGCCGTTACACAGAGCAGACTGTCTTCCTTTTACCGGACGGCAGCGCAGCTCGGACTGACCATACCGGATGAATATATCCGCATGTCGCCCTATCGCGACACCAGAGGCGCGCATGAGGCGACGATGAAGCTGCTTGATCTGGGTAAGCCGCCCACCTGTATTCTCTATCCGGATGATTTTTCCGCGTTCGGCGGGTTTAACGCCATTCAGGAGCGGGGACTTCGGATTCCCGACGATATTTCGATTGCGGGCTATGACGGCATCCGTATCGCAAGGCATATCGAACCGACGCTGACCACGCTCAGGCAGGACACGGAGGAGCTGGGGAAAATGGTTGGAGAGAAACTGCTCAGCCTGATTGAGCATCCCAAAACGACGCTGGTGGAGACGCTTGTGGTGGAGGGACATGTGTTTGAGGGAAATACCGTGGCTGACGTAAACGCTAATTCTGAAGGTGTCCCGTCATAGGAAGCAGGTAATTGCGAAACTCATCAAATCGTGACTTTTTTGTGCAAGTTCAACAATCTTAATAGAGTTTCGCAAACGCCTATCATAGGACGGAACGAAAGGAGAAGTATGTCATCACCGATTTTATTTGACCAAAGCAGATTAAAGGCATATGATGGTCTTATGAGACTTTGTGAGTTTGCCGGGAAATCCGGGGAGTGGCAGCAGGCGTTATGGAGCGAACTTCTGACGAACAGAGAGCTGTATGCCGCCTTCGTCTACTATCTGGAGAATCACGGACTGCCGGATGTGCCGAGGTGCGGAGCGTATTCTCTGACAGACTGTTATGTGTGGCAGATGGGGCAGGATAATCTGCGCAGGGATACCGGGAAAAATACCGCAAGCTGTAATAAAGAAGATATGGTGCTCAGGTCGTTCATGATGATGGCGGATATGTGCAGACACCCGGAAGAATACGCGAAAAAGCTGGGTGACTGGAAGGGTATGGACCAGACCATGTAAGGCACGGAGAAAGAACAGAGGAAAAAGGAAGGAAGTATGGATCGGACGGAATTTATAGACAGACTGCAAAGAGCGCTGGCAAGCGGCGTGAACAGTTCACGGGTGGCGGAGAACGTGCAGTATTATCGGGATTATATTGACGTGGAGATCAGAAAGGGAAGAAGCGAGGAGGAGGTGCTTGCCAGTCTTGGCGATCCGCGGCTTCTCGCGAAAAGTATCATTGAGGCGAACAAGCGGGCCGGTGTCAGCGAGGGGACGAACCGGACTTACGATGAAGAACGGGAAGAGAGTTATGCTGAAAGATGGAGAAACGCAGTGAGACAGAATGCCATGCGCGCTCCCGCCTGGCTGATTCTGCTGATTGCGGTAGTGGTTTTTCTGCTGATTATCGGTCTGGCTTTTTCTATGATCTCTTTTCTTGCGCCGATTATCATTCCGGTGTTACTCGTGCTGCTTGTCGTAAATTATTTTAAGGGGCGGAAATGACAACAGGCCGTTTACTTGGGATAAACGGCCTGTTGAGGGGAGTATAAATAATTAATATAAGGGTCTGTAGGCGGAGAATGAAGGGGTATCTCCGTCTACGTTCTTATTATATTACATCTGAGAAAAAATGCAAGGAAAAATAGTACCAAAGTACCAACGAAAGTTTTGGTGAGTTTGAATAAAAAAATAGTACTAAAGACCTATGTATGGCTTGCATAACTTCTTTTGGAATCTCCCATACTATTTTTGTAACATGAAACCAATCAGGAGGTATGGAAGATGTCTAAGAATGATTTTAACCAGAACAGCCAGCAGAATGAGAAGCAGCAGGACAAGAACAGCCAGAACAACTCTAAGAACAGCACAAACAACAGCAGCAAGAACAGTTCCGGCAGCAACGCGAACAACAGCAAGAACAACTACTAAGAAGGATCGGATTTGAGGGGACGCGTCGGGCGTCCCCTTTTTCCGCGCATAAGCAGAGTCAGAAAGCGTTACAGACAGACCGCATGCCTGCATGGGGGACAGTCAGTGACGCTTTATGACGAGCAACGCGAATGAGAAATGCGGAGCATTTCGAATCTGCTTATGCGGAGTAAAGAGTCAGAAAGCGTTACAGACAGACCGCATGCCTGCATGGGGGACAGTCAGAAAGCGAAACCCGGAGAAAACTGTGTTGACAGGCATTTGCTTACAGCATAAAATGTAGCTATGGAAAAAACAGAGTATATCGTGCCCTGCCATTTTGGCTTAGAGGCAGTATTGAAAAGAGAAATAACAGATCTCGGTCTGGAAATCACCTGCGTGGAGGACGGCAGAGTCACCTTTGCCGGCGACAGGCAGGATTTGTGCCGCGCTAATATTTTTCTGCGCAGCGCGCAGAGAGTGCTGATTAAGATGGGAAGTTTTCATGCGGAAACGTTCGAGGAGCTTTTTCAGGGGACGAAGGCGCTGCCGTGGGAGAAGTATATTCCCGAAGACGGAAAATTCCGGGTGGCGAAGGCGGCCAGCGTGAAGAGTAAGCTCTTTAGCCCTTCCGATATTCAGTCGATCATGAAAAAAGCGATGGTAGAGCGAATGAAAGGCGTTTACCACATCGACTGGTTTGCGGAGAACGGGGCGGACTATCCGGTCAGAGTCTTTATTAAGAAGGACGAGGTGACGGTGGGACTTGACACTTCGGGAGAATCCTTACATAAACGGGGCTACAGAAAGCTGACGGCGAAAGCGCCCATTGCGGAGAATCTGGCAGCGGCGCTTCTGATGCTGACGCCTTGGCGGGGAGACCGGATTCTTGTGGATCCCTTTTGCGGAAGCGGAACGATTCCCATTGAGGCAGCTATGATGGCGGCCCATATTGCGCCCGGCAAGAGCAGGCATTTCACGGCGCAGGACTGGCCTCATGTGTTTCCGGATTCACTCTGGAAAAAGGCAAGGGAAGAGGCGGAGTCCATGGAGACGCCGGATGTGGAAACGCAGATTCAGGGTTATGACATAGATGAGGAGATGGTATCCATCGCCAGAGCGAATGCCAGACTTGCAGGGGTAGAGCATCTGATTCACTTCCAGCAAAGAGACGTGGCGCAGCTTTCCCATGCGAAAAAATACGGGTTTATCCTGACGAATCCGCCTTACGGGGAACGGCTTTCGGAGAAGGAAGCGCTTCACGCCCTGTACCGGACGCTGGGAGAGCGCTATCAGGCGCTGGACGCGTGGTCCATGTATGTGATTACTTCCTACGAGCAGGCGGAAAACGCGATTGGCAGGAAGGCTGATAAGAACAGAAAGCTGTATAACGGAATGATAAAAACCTATTTCTATCAATATATGGGGCCTAAGCCCACCGGGAGCAAAAGGTAAGCCATGCAGCAGAATAGTTTGATGAAAAGTACGTTGGTATATTGTGCTTTGTTTGTAGCGGCGGTCATGAGCGTCATGCTGTACTATGCGGCCACAAAAACCGTAGGCGTGGCGGATCTGGCGCAGGATGAGGTGGTCCGTCCCTCTGTGCAGAAGGAGGAGGGCGCGGCGGCCGTTCCCACAAAGGAGAATGAAATTGTCATCAACCGGTCCGCCCGGAATACCAGCTATTTTTGTATTCCGATGCCGGAAAGCGTGAAGGCGGAGGAAGTGGTTTTAGAAAATCACTATATGGACAAGGAACTCTGGGTGAGCATCAGTACGGAGCAGACGAAAAATTACGAGGCGTTTTACCGGACGGGCAGCGTATACGGGAACTGTGAGAGCGTGACGGACGGCCGGTTCGAGGCGGAGGAGGACAGAGTCTGCCTGCGGTTTGCACTGGACGGCGTTTATGAGTACCGCAGTATTTTTGAGAATCACACGCTCTATGTGGAGTTCGTGCCCTCGAAAGAGGTGTATGAGAAGATCATCGTGATAGATCCCGCTTACGGGGGCGATGAGCACGGCGTTACGGCGGATGGCATTCTTTCTAAGAATATAACGCTCGACGTCGCGAAGGCGTTAAAGGCTATGTTTGACGAGAGTGATATCAAGGTCTACTATACGAGGATGGATGACAGCAATCCTGCGGCCGCGGATCGGGCGGAACTTGCGGCGGCGACGAAGGCGGATATGATGATCCGCATAGAGGTGAACGGCGACGAGAACAGTAAACTCTACGGCACATCGGCGGTCTATAACAGCAAATTTTTTATCCCCGGTTTCGGCAATGTGGAGCTGGCCGATCTTCTGGAACGTGAGGTAGTCACCTCCATCAGCGGCAAGGCCTGCGGTCTGATTGAGTCGGCGGAAGAGGATCTGGTCATGAACAGCGCGACGGTTCCGGCGGCGGCTATCCGTGTGGGGTATCTTACGAACAGTCAGGAGGCGATCCTGCTGCAACGTGAGGATTATATCAAGCGCATTGCAGAAGGGATTTATAATGCGGTTATGAAGGCATACGGGCAGCGCGAAGAGTAATGAAGAGGAAATGTTCTATATATACAGCGGGGAGCGGAAGGGTATGTTCGATATTATTTTTGCCACGGGAAATGAAGGAAAGATGCGGGAGATCCGGGCGATTTTGGGAGATATGGAGGCGCGGATACGCTCCATGAAAGAGGCCGGTCTTGCGCTTGAGATTGAGGAGGACGGAACCACGTTTGAGGACAATGCCCGCATCAAGGCGCGTGCGGTAGCGGCGGCCCTCGCAGGGCAGGAAAAGGAGCGCGAGTGCGTGGTGATGGCGGATGATTCCGGTCTGGAAATAGACTGTCTGAACGGGGAGCCTGGCGTGTATTCGGCCAGATATCTGGGAGAGGAAACGCCCTTTTCAGAAAAGAGCGCGGATCTGCTCAGACGGCTTTCGGATGTGCCGGAGGAACAAAGGGGCGCGAGATTTGTGTGCGCGGTTACGGCGGTATTTCCGGACGGCGGGGAGATTACCGTCAGAGGAACCATTGAGGGCAGGATCGACTACGAGCTTCGGGGAGACAACGGGTTCGGCTATGATCCCATATTTTATCTGCCGGAATACGGCCGCACCGCTGCGGAGCTTTCCGATGAGGAGAAGAACCGGATCAGTCACAGATGCCGTGCTTTGGAACAAATGAAAGAGGAACTAAAGAAAAGGATGTAATAAATAAATGAGAGTATTGATCGTGAGCGACAGTCATCGTCATAATGCTAATCTGCTTGCCGTGCTGGAAAAGACAGGTCCCTACGATATGCTGATACACTGTGGGGACGTGGAGGGGAGCGAGTATACGATCAGTGAGGCAGCAGGCTGTCCTGTGGTAATGGTGCAGGGGAACAATGATTTTTTTTCCAGTCTGCCGCGGGAGGAAGAGTTTATGATTGGCCGCTATAAAGTCTGGGTGACCCACGGCCATCATTATTATATCGCTATGAACACGGAGACGATTAAGCAGGAGGCCGTAAGCCGGGAGGTGGATATCGTCATGTGCGGTCATTCCCACAAGCCGCTGATTGATATAGGCAAGGATGTGACGCTGATTAATCCCGGCAGCATCAGTTATCCCAGACAGGAGAACCGGAGGCCCAGCTATATCATTATGGAGCTGGACAGGGAAGGAGAGGCCCATTATACGCTGAATTATGTCTGATGGGAACCGCTGCGGCGCCGGAAAATAAGGTCACCAAAAATATGTCATAAAAAATAAGCAGAAAGCTGTTGACAGAAAAAAGACCATATTATATAATTGAAAATGCGTTGTGGGAAATGGCGTTAGATCCCTTGCGGGGTGTGGCTCAGCTTGGCTAGAGCGCCTGGTTTGGGACCAGGAGGTCGCAGGTTCGAATCCTGTCACCCCGACGTTTTCAAAAATATGACATGCGGGTGTAGTTCAATGGTAGAACACCAGCCTTCCAAGCTGGATACGTGGGTTCGATTCCCATCACCCGCTCTCTTACAGATATTGATAATGTAAGAAGGAAGCCTACACAGTGCATGGGGGCTGTTTCATTTATGAGTCTGTAGCTCAGCTGGATAGAGCAACGGCCTTCTAAGCCGTAGGTCGAGGGTTCGAATCCCCCCAGGCTCGTTAGAACCACACAATTGAATAAGGTGATACTTAGTTGGACAATGAATAGTTCGATAAGTAATATATATGGTGGGTATGGTGCAGTTGGTTAGCGCGCCAGATTGTGGTTCTGGATATCATGGGTTCGAGTCCCATTACCCACCCTTTTTTCTTTTATTGGGCTATCGCCAAGCGGTAAGGCACAGGACTTTGACTCCTGCATTCGTTGGTTCGAATCCAACTAGCCCAGTTTAAGGGCGTGTAGCTCAGGTGGTAGAGCACTTGACTTTTAATCAAGTTGTCCGGGGTTCGAATCCCCGCACGCTCATTTGGTGACAATATCCTGGAATTGATTCCCGGATATTTTTTCATCCATAATAATATAGGATCTGATATAAGAGACATCAAGCAGCGGATCATTCGCAGTACAAATGATTCTGCAGGCTGTGATCTTAGATTCTATTTTTAGATCATGCGGATATGGCGGAATTGGCAGACGCGCCAGACTTAGGATCTGGTGTCTATGACGTGCAGGTTCAAGTCCTGTTATCCGCATTGAGCTGAAAACACCGGAGGTCCTGTTTATAAGGTTTTCCGGTGTTTTTCTATTTGTAAAATCAGAAAAAAGGGGCAGAAAAGGGGCAAACTTTTCATGCCCCGAAGTGTCGATATTCTCTTTAGATTTTCCAAACAAAACCATGCAATATCCATGCCCAAACCGCATACACTGATCATATATATAAATCCGCGGAGGCAATGAACCATGCAGCAGATCGCAGTCATTCTCATTTTGACGGGCATATCGTTTCTGATCGGACTTGCCGTAGGCTTTTGCTGCGGCAGGAGCGAAAACTGAATCCCGCAATATGGATCAGCAAACTCCAAAATCGATCCCTATTTCAGATAGCATTGCTGATATTTTGCCTGATCCTCCTCCAGTTCCATAATCATATAGCTGCCTTTCCGCCCTTCCTGGCGCGGAAAGGACAGGCTCCCCGGATTCAGCACCGTGATGTCCGGATTCTGTTCCAGATAAGGCCGATGGGTATGCCCGAACATGACAATATCCGCGCTCCTCGCTCTGCCTTCCTCTTTCACCTGCTGCGGATCCAGGGAAACGCAGTAAGCATGTCCATGGGTGATAAACACCTTTTTTTCCCCGATATAAAATTCATCCTCCTTCGGAAGTTCTGAAAAGAAGTCGTTATTTCCTCTGACAATGTGCTTTTCACACGCTACCACAGCGTTGATATACTCCTCTCCGCCTTCTACATCCCCCAGATGGATAAACATGTCTACCGCACCCGCACTCTCTAACGCGCGATCTAGGTTTCTGTGATAACCGTGTGTATCACTGACAATTAAGATCCTCATTCCTCTCCCTTCCCAAATCTTGCTTCTATAATCCTGTGCATGGCACGAAGGGCATTTCCCCGGTGGCTGAGTTCGTTTTTCTTATCCGGATCCATCTGCGCGGTTGTGCAGCCATATTCCGGCACGTAGAAAATGGGATCGTATCCGAAGCCATTTTCTCCAAGCATCTCTTTTGCGATCGTACCTTCGATCGTACCGCGGACTGTCTCCACACTTCCGTCCGGAAATGCAGCCGCCACCGCGCACACAAAGCGGGCAGTACGCTCTTCATCCGGTATCCCCTCCAGCTTGTCCAGCAAGATACAGTTCTTAACATCATAGGAAGTGTCCTCGCCCGCAAATCTTGCGGAGTAGATCCCCGGCGCCTTATCCAGATAGTCGATCTCCAGCCCCGAATCATCTGCAAGAACGATATCGTCGGGCAGAAGCCTTGAAATTGCCCTTGCCTTGATCTCTGCGTTTTCTTCAAAAGAAATACCGTCTTCCACGATGTCCGCCTCAACTCCCAACTCCTTCATGGAATAGACCGGCATTCCCAGATCTGATAAAATCATACGGATTTCTGCCATCTTATTTTCATTTCCCGTCGCAAATACGATTCTTCTCTCCATAATCCTACCTTCTTAGTTCCTCTTACGTCTTTCTTAAGTTTACTGATTTATAAATTCATATCCAATCCAGTAACAGTATAACATAAACCTGTGCTTTTTGCGATAAAAAAACGCAATCTTACTTTTATTTATTGGAATTTTTTCTTGGGAGGCTTCGGTCCCATAAACTGGTAAAAATAGGTCTTGATCATGCCGTTGTAGATCTTCCGGTTCTTATCTGCTTTCCTCCCAAAATAACGTTCCGCATCCTCATAGCCGGTGATCACATATGCGGACCAGTCAGACAGACGGCGGAAGCTTTCCCCAAAATCCCGGTAGATCTGCGGCAGAGACTGCCGGTCCTCCAGCCTTTCCCCATAAGGAGGGTTGGTAATGATAAATCCGTATTTTTTCGGATGACGGAGATCACTTACCGGACGCTGCTGCAGATGGATCAGATGATCCACTCCCGCGTCGATCGCATTCTGTCTGGCCGCCCGGATCACATCCCCGTCGGCGTCATAGCCCTGGATATCTGTTTCCACATCCGGGTTCTCCTGCTCCCTGGCCTCATCCGCAGCCTCCCGCCACAGCCTCCTCGGAATCAGCTCCGGCCAGTCCTCTGCCGTAAATTCCCGATTCAGACCCGGAGCGATATTTGCGGCGATCATTGCTGCCTCCATGGGAAATGTACCGGTTCCGCAAAACGGGTCTACAAGGATCCTGTCCTTTTTCCAGGGTGACAGCAAAATCAGCGCAGCCGCCAGAGTCTCTGTAATGGGAGCTTTGCTGGAAAACTGGCGGTACCCCCGCTTATGTAATGATACTCCGGATGTATCGATACCAATCGTTGCGATATCTTTCATGAAAAAGACACGGATCGGGTAGGACGCGCCGTCCTCCGGAAACCGTTCCTTGTGATAGCAGGTTTTCATCCGCTCTACCATCGCTTTTTTCATAATAGACTGTATATCAGAAGGACTGAACAGCGCGCTCTTTACTGACGCGGCCTTAGTTACCCAGAACCGGCCGTTTGCAGGGATATAGTTTTCCCATGGAATCTGCTTTGTTTTTTCAAAAAGCTCGTCAAATGTAACTGCCTGAAATTCCCCGGCCTTTAACAGAATCCTCTCTGCCGTTCTTAGAAATATGTTGGCCCTGCAGACTGCCTTCATATCCCCCTGAAAGGTTACCCGGCCGTCTTCCACCTTGATAATCTCGTATCCCAGATCCAGAATCTCTCTTTTCAGCACCGATTCCAAACCAAAGTGACAGGGAGCAATCAATTCTACCCTTTCCATGAATACCTCCTTCAAATCAAATAATCCTGGTTCATACAAGGCAATGCGTTAACCGCATCGTCCTGCTCGGACATTTATTATCTTACTATAAATCAGGGGCGTAGTAAAGCTGAATTTACTACGCCCCTGATCTATACTCGCAGCCGATCAAATCAGTCGTGAGTATCACGTCTCTGCTGCTACTGCATGCTGACTAGTAGTTGTTCTTCTCGTCGTATGCGTTCTTGTTCTGGCTGTTGCTCTGGTGACAGTTCTTATTCTGTGCGTTAGAGCTGTTCTTGTTCTGTACATTCTTGTTAGAAGAGTTCTTGTTGCTCTCATCTGCGTAAGATGAATATGAGCTGTTGCTGTTTGAATTTGAGTTGTTAGTATTCTTTGCCATGAGTAAATTCCTCCTGAAATTTATTTAGTACACTCCTATTCTCTCTCCATTTTGATTTTTTATGCATCAAATTCCAGCTCATTTTCGATTTTAGCCCATTTTAAGCCATTTTCTTTTAATTTTTATAAAGAATTTTTCATTTTTGCTTGCATTTTCCAATTTCATATATTATACTAAGATTTGTAGAAAGTATACTTTCTACAACCCCTTATTAATTATTTATACTCCCCTCAAAAGACCGATGGCTCCCCCATCGGTCTTTTACTGATTTGCAGGATACACCCTGACCAGACGCGTCCTGTAACTTTACTGTTCTCTGTGCTTCACGATCGCCGGCCTCCGAATATGCGGACCACGATCATTACAATGAGGATCGGTACCAGTAAAGGAGCCAGAAGAGCGACAACTCCCCTGACAATGGCAACGACCAGAAGAATAACCATGACCACAAACAGGATCAAAAGAATTCTGTGTATCCAGGTGTTCAGAGCAAACATATGCGTCCCCTTGCGATCCTGCTGAGAGCCGCGATCCTCATAAGAGGAAGCGCCTCTGTCACTTCCTGCCTCATGTACGGTCTCCCAGTCTGTCCCGTCACTGGCATCGGTGATCGTCCGTGCCAGGATCCAGGGATCGCCAAGCATGTCCACCACTTCCTGCTCGCTTTTTCCTTTTGCCGTCTCTTCTATAATATATCGGTCATAATAGTCCATATTCTCCTGCACCGCGCTGTTGCTCAGATTG
>ERZ808040.381-NODE-381-length-40123-cov-7.472257_pt1 | contig 40123 bp, 43 predicted proteins | sample MGYA00380191_ERZ808040 | MGnify/ENA primary metagenome ERZ808040 (study PRJEB31490, sample SAMN06133395) | mouse gut metagenome | isolation source: J6 | host: mice | place: China: Chengdu | collected 2015-05 ...
GACCGTCATCGGCACTTTTATCAATTTGTTCTTTTTTGGCAGACATTTCGATGCCTCAACTATTCTATGACACTACCGGTGTATCTTTGTGTAGATTATGCTTTGGATTAACTTGCTATTATCTCCGTTTAGAGCGAATATGGGTATACCGAAAGGGAAAACCACACTTTTTGAAAACGGAGGAAACGAACATGAAAAACACCAACACCACCAAGGCCGAGACCTACCGCCTGCCTACCAGCACCACCCCGGAGAACCTCGAAACCCGCCTGATGCACAACAGCGGCACGATCCTCACCTTCGGTGACTGCATCCTGGTCGCGGGGTACTTCTACGACCCCAGCGGGCGCAGCTACTACGGGGCCACCTACCGCTTCACCACCGCCGACCACACCTGCGAGGGCCGGGTGGAGTTGGTCAGCATCTCCGAGGACACCTTCGAGGACAACGGCCACGCCATTGCCTGGGCGATGGCGAACTGAAACGGAACCGAATACACCACAGCACCAGCCCGACCGGGCTGCTGCTCGTTATGAACCGTCTTATTCATCCCACGACCGGCCCTCTGTCAAAATCTCGTCCAAACAGCCGTCATCATAGGAGGGACTGTCGCCCTTGTATGGCACAGCGCGGGGCCTGCCCATTTTGTAGAACTTGCAGGATTTGGGTCCATAGCAGAAACTTTCAAAGCGGTATTTCTGCCTTACGCCCCAATCATACTCAATAGCAACTGCCGCCATGGTGGCCCAGACACACTGAAAGCATTTCCCCTTGTAGCAGGAGGCGCTGAGCATCCTGGCACCCCGCCGTTCACAGGTAGCCATATCCGGCAGCGGTGTGAGATAGGGCGGCGGAGAACCCGCATCCTGCGGCACTGCGGCGCGTTCCACCACTTTCAATGCCCCGGCGCGATAGTAGTCGGTGTACTCCGTGACCGCATACATCTTCGTCCAGGCAGTTCCCTTTATCTTATCGCCAATACGAAATTGTGCTTTTTGCTGCTGCTTTTCCGAAATTGCCACAGAAAAAGGTCCTGCCAGACCGTTGACTTCTCCGTTCAGAAACAGGTTGTAGCCCAGATGTGAATGGGTGCGGTTGTCCAGCCGGTACCGCCAGACGGTGGTGCGGGGCTGAATGGAAACGATGGTGCCGGACCATATCCGCTTTTCTGGTTCATTTCTCATAACAAGGGCCACCTTTTGGGTATGTGATTTGTTTCATTATATCGCAGGCTTGTCCTTTTGTCGACTGATTGCTGCCGGAGGGCGGCTATTTTTTCTGCCATTCTGGAGGTGGTCTGCCATGCGCAAGCTGAAAAAATACAAGCCTACCCCGTTCAAGGCCAAGGACTCCACCTACGACAAAGAGGCCGCTGATTATGCGGTGGGGTTCATCGAATGCCTCTGCCACACCAAGGGGACCTGGGCCGGAAAGCCCTTCGAGCTGATCGACTGGCAGGAGCAGATCATCCGGGATGTGTTCGGCACCCTCAAGCCCAACGGCTACCGCCAATTCAATACCGCCTACATTGAGATTCCCAAGAAGATGGGCAAGAGCGAACTCGCTGCCGCTGTCGCCCTTCTGCTCTGCTGCGGGGACGGCGAGGAGCGGGCCGAGGTCTACGGCTGCGCCGCTGACCGCCAGCAGGCGTCTATCGTGTTCGAGGTCGCCGCCGATATGGTGAAGATGTGTCCGGCCCTCTCCAAGCGGGTGAAGATTCTGGCCTCCCAGAAGCGCATCATCTACCAGCCTACCAACTCCTTCTACCAGGTGCTTTCGGCGGAGGCATACAGCAAGCATGGATTCAACATCCACGGGGTGGTCTTTGATGAGCTGCACACCCAACCCAATAGGAAACTGTTCGATGTCATGACCAAAGGCTCCGGCGATGCTCGGATGCAGCCGCTCTATTTCCTCATCACTACCGCTGGCACCGACACCCGCTCCATCTGCTACGAGACACACCAGAAAGCCAAGGATATTCTGGAGGGCCGGAAAATTGACCCCACCTTCTATCCTGTGATCTACGGCGCGGACGAGGGGGACGATTGGACGGACCCCAAGGTGTGGAAGAAAGCCAACCCCTCCCTGGGCATCACAGTGGGCATCGACAAGGTGCGGGCGGCGTGTGACTCCGCCAAGCAGAATCCCGCCGAAGAGAACTCCTTCCGGCAGCTCCGTTTGAACCAGTGGGTGAAACAAGCTGTGCGCTGGATGCCCATGGAGCGGTGGGACAAGTGCGCTTTCGCCGCCAACGAGGACAGCTTGGAGGGCCGGGTCTGTTACGGCGGGCTGGATTTGTCCTCCACTACCGACATCACGGCCTTCGTGCTGGTGTTCCCGCCTGTAGACGAGGACGATAAATACAGCATTCTCCCTTACTTCTGGATTCCAGAGGACAACCTCGACCTCCGGGTTCGGCGCGACCATGTTCCCTACGATGTGTGGGAGAAACAGGGGTTCCTCCAGACCACCGAGGGCAACGTGGTCCACTACGGCTATATCGAGAAATTCATCGAGCGGATGGGTGAGCGGTTCAATATCCGGGAGATCGCCTTTGACCGCTGGGGCGCTGTCCAGATGGTGCAGAACTTGGAGGGCATGGGGTTCACCGTGGTTCCCTTCGGACAGGGTTTCAAGGATATGTCCCCGCCCACCAAGGAGCTGATGAAGCTGGTGCTGGAGGAGCGGGTGGCCCACGGCGGTCATCCGGTGCTGCGCTGGATGATGGACAACATCTACATCCGCACTGACCCGGCTGGCAACATCAAGCCAGACAAGGAGAAGTCCACCGAAAAAATCGATGGTGCCGTTGCCACGGTGATGGCCCTGGACAGGGCGATCCGTTGCGGCAACGACACCAGCGAGAGCGTATATGATAACCGGGGCATCTTGTTTCTGTGAGATTGGGAATAGTTGTACTACCTATTCGATAGTAGGTTTTTTAAATCAGAATACTTCGAATATTCCTCAAAATCTGATACATCAACAGATAACTCACCTATGAGAAACATCAGAACGCGTCTAATCCATTTTAACAATTCCCATACCTGGTAAGTATGTAGCGGTTCTGCAAGGACCTTTTCCGGCTCAACAAAAAACTTTTTGTCATTGTGCGCGTATAACTTGTCTCTGCGATTCTGCAAAACGCAAAGGGCATTATCAACAAGGCGATTTTCAGCCAGTTCTTTTTCCAACACCTCCAGTTCTTGGCTCACTTTTTTTGCATCAGGGAACAGGTGTGACTCGTTTTTGCACCTTTGAATGAGTTTCCACATACTTTTTGCATTTGTATCTTTGTCAAAGAGTTTTGCAAGAGAAATGGAAAAGCTATCCGAAAGAGCATCAAAAATTGTAGAAAAAAAGAGAGGTGCTTGATTCCACGTTTGCTGACCTGATTCATTCAAGGTCATTTTAAACAGCTCGTCATGCAAATCCACTGCATTCTGTATTGATGTATACTCACGGAAATATGCTCGAAGTTCCACTCTTAAATTGTTTTGCATTACCTCTTTTTGATTTCCCATGTTGAACCTCCTTTGTACAGGTAGCATAATGATTATAATATTTTTGCGACAAATTGCAAGGCTTTATGTCGGAATTTTCCATATCTCAATTGTGCTTTCTTTATGATGGTGCTATAATTCTTTTGCAGAAAACGCCGAGCCAAGCCCTTATGGGAAGGTGTAACGACTGGATACGGAGCAACCCACGTGGTTGAAGGCACAGTCTGAACTTGCGGGTGACCGTAAGAGCTGTACGGAAACGATACAGCCACCGCATAAAGCGATGTAACAAATTGGAACAGAAAAATGGAAAAGTACAACAACACAAGCGTATTTCTGTTCAGCATTCTGCCGTAGGCAATCATTTATACCTTCGGCGGAGTGCCGAACATCATTCCTTTACTTTGCATCAGCCTCAGTCCTTTCGCAATTATAGCAATCACAGCGGCAGTTTCGATTGCCTTGGCATTCGGCCAGCATTATTTCCAGAGCAAAAACAGTAAGTAGGTGAATCTCGCCCACCATATAGCGATGTATGGTTCTGCACTCCGTAAATTCGGCGAAAATCTGCGTTAAGCGTCTATCAGAGATGGTAGGCGCTTTTCTTATGCCCATTTTCAAAAAGGATGGTGATTTCTATGGGCTTTTTCAGCAGTCTGTTCCGTTCGCGGGACGCTCCCCAGAACCGCACCGCCGGGAGCGCCTACACCTTTTTCTTCGGCGGCACTACCTCTGGCAAAGCTGTCACCGAGCGGAGCGCCATGCAGATGACGGCGGTATATTCCTGTGTCCGCATCTTGGCAGAGGCCGTGGCTGGCCTGCCCCTCAACCTCTACCGCTACACCGAGGACGGCGGCAAGGAGAAGGCCATCGACCACCCGCTGTATCTGCTGCTCCATGACGAGCCGAACCCGGAAATGAGTTCCTTCGTGTTCCGGGAGACCCTCATGACCCATCTGCTCCTCTGGGGCAACACCTATGCCCAGGTCATCCGCAACGGCAAGGGCGAGGTCATTGCTCTCTACCCCCTCATGCCAAACAAAATGACGGTAGACCGGGACGAGCGGGGCCAGCTCTATTACAGCTACCAGAGAGGAACGGACGAGGCCGTCCGCTCCAAAGGCCAGACCGTTATCCTCCGGCCCCCGGATGTGCTGCACATCCCCGGCCTGGGCTTTGACGGCTTGGTGGGCTACTCGCCTATCGCGATGGCGAAGAACGCCATCGGCATGGCCATCGCCTGTGAGGAATACGGCGCTAAGTTCTTCGCCAACGGCGCTGCTCCGGGCGGTGTGTTGGAACACCCCGGCACCATCAAAGACCCCCAGCGTGTCCGGGAGAGCTGGCAGTCCACCTTCGGCGGCAGCGGCAACGCCAACAAGATCGCCGTTCTGGAGGAGGGCATGAAATACACGCCCATCGGCATCTCGCCGGAGCAGGCGCAGTTCCTGGAAACCCGAAAATTTCAGATCAACGAGATCGCTCGAATTTTCCGAGTGCCGCCCCATATGGTGGGCGACCTGGAAAAATCGAGCTTTTCTAATATTGAGCAGCAGTCGTTGGAGTTCGTGAAATACACGCTGGAACCTTGGGTAATTCGCTGGGAGCAGTCCATCCAGCGCACCTTGCTCACCGAAACGGAAAAGGCTCAATATTTTGTAAAGTTCAACTTGGAGGGCCTGCTCCGGGGCGACTACCAGAGCCGGATGAACGGCTACGCCACCGCCCGTCAGAACGGCTGGATGTCCGCCAACGACATCCGGGAGCTGGAAAACCTCGACCGCATCCCCGCCGAGGAGGGCGGCGACCTGTACCTCATCAACGGCAATATGCTCCCGCTGAAGGACGCTGGGGCTTTTGCGGATACCACAACGACAGGAGAGGAGGATTCCGATGAAAAAATTCTGGAACTGGAAGTCCCGGACGGTGACCAACCAGGAGACGATGGAACAGACGGAGGAACGGACGCTGTTCCTCAACGGCACCATCGCCGAGGATAGCTGGTATGACGATGACGTGACCCCGCAGCTTTTCAAGGACGAGCTGATGTCCGGCAGCGGCAACATCACGGTCTGGATTAACAGCCCTGGCGGGGACTGTGTGGCGGCGGCGCAAATCTACAATATGCTCATGGACTACCCCCACGATGTGACCGTGAAAATTGACGGCATCGCCGCCAGCGCCGCATCGGTCATTGCCATGGCTGGCACCAAGGTGCTGATGTCCCCGGTGTCCACCATGATGATCCACAACCCGGCCACGGTGGCCTGGGGCGATTCCAGCGAAATGGAGAAGGCCATCGCCATGCTGGAAAGCGTGAAGGACTCCATCATCAACGCCTACGAGATCAAGACCGGGCTGTCCCGCGCTAAGCTGTCCCATCTCATGGACAGCGAGACCTGGATGGACGCGAACAAAGCGGTGGAGCTGGGCTTTGCGGACGGCATCCTGTCCCGCGCCCAGGCCGGGGACGAGGCCCCGCCCGCTGGCTCCATGCTGTACTCCCCGGCGGCGGTGGTCAATTCTCTCATGGGGAAGATCGCAGCCAAGTGCCGCATTGAAAAACCGAACACCACACCCACAGGCCGTTCCATCGACACGTTGATGGAGCGGCTTGAACTTTTGAAATTTTAAGGAGGAACACATCATGACCATTCTGGAACTGAGAGAGAAGCGGGCCAAGGCGTGGGAGGCTGCAAAGGCGTTCCTGGACAGCCACCGCAACGAGAAGGGCGTCCTGTCCGCCGAGGATGACGCCGCCTACACCCGCATGGAGCAAGACATCACCGATCTGGGCAGGGAGATCGCCCGTCTGGAGCGGCAGGAGGCGCTGGACGCCGAGCTGTCCAAGCCCACCGCCACGCCCCTCACCGGCAAGCCCCTGGGCGGCGTCGACCAGGACGAGCCTAAGACCGGGCGGGCCTCCAAAGCCTACAAGGAGGCCATGCTCACCGCCCTGCGCACCAACTTCCGCCAGGTGAGCAACGTTCTCCAGGAGGGCATCGATGCCAACGGCGGCTATCTGGTGCCGGAGGAATACGACTCCCGGCTCATCGATGGGCTGACCGAGGAGAACATCATGCGCAGGCTGGGCCACCGCATCACCACCAGCGGCGAACACAAGATCAACATCGCCGCCACCAAGCCCGCCGCCGCGTGGATCGACGAGGGCGGGGCGCTCACTTTCGGGGACGCCACCTTCGCCCAGATCAGCCTGGATGCCCACAAGCTCCATGTGGCGGTGAAGGTCACCGAGGAGCTGCTCTACGACAACGCTTTCGGCCTGGAAAGCTACATCATCGCGCAGTTCGCCAAGGCCCTGGGCAACGCCGAGGAGGACGCCTTCCTCAATGGGGACGGCTCCGGCAAGCCCTTGGGCCTGCTGGCGGCGACTGGCGGGGCGCAGACCGCCGTCACCACCGCCGGGGCCTCCATCACGGCGGACGAGGTCATCGACCTGGTCTACGCCCTCAAGCGGCCCTACCGCAAGAACGCCGCCTTCCTCACCAACGACCAGACGCTGGCGGTGCTGCGCAAGCTGAAGGACAACAACGGCCAGTACCTCTGGCAACCCTCCTACCAGGCCGGAGAGCCGGACCGTCTGTTCGGCTACGCCATCCACACCTCTCCCTATTTCCCGACCATCACCGCTGGGAAGCCCGCCATCGCCTTCGGCGATTTCAGCTACTACAACATCGGCGACCGGGGGACCCGCTCCTTCGCCGAGCTGAAGGAGCTGTTCGCCGGGAACGGTATGGTGGGCTTTGTCGCCAAGGAGCGGGTGGACGGCAAGCTGGTGCTGCCGGAGGCGGTACAGCTCCTGGCTATCAAGGCCAGCACCGCAGCGAAGTGATCTGCGAGGGTCCCGGTGGTGTATCTGCCGGGACCCTCTGATTGAGAGGGGGTAACGCCATGCTCGTTTCTTTAAAGGAGGCCAAGAAGTACCTCCGGGTGGATCATGACGATGAGGACACCATCATTCGGAAGTTCATCCGGGCGGCGGAAACGTTGTGCGAGGGTACGCTGCGGAAAGCCGTGGAACCTATCCCCATCAACAAAGTGGCGGTGCTGTTCGCCGTAGCCTACCTCTACGAACACCGGGAAAGCGCCGACATGGACGAGCTGACCCGGATGCTCCGCTACATCCTCGCCACGGAACGGGAGGTGGCCTTCTGATGGACATTTCCAAGCTGCGCTCCCGCATCACCATCCAGCACAGCGAGGTGGTCACCGATGCCATCGGAAACCACTTAAGCGTCTGGGTGGACTACTGGTCCTGCGCTGCCTATGCCAACCTCGCCTCCGGGAAAGAGTACGGGGCCGCTGGGCAGACCCTCGGCAGCGATATCCTGGTGTTCGAGGTGCGCTGGTGTGAACGGCTCCGTTATCTGGACAGCGCCAGGTTCCGCATTCTGTTCGGCGGCAGTATCTACAATATCACCTGCGTGGACGATGTGCAGTTCCGGCATGAAAAGCTGAAGCTCACCGCCCAGCGGGAAAGGCGGTGAGGGCATGGCTCATGACAGGGTATCCATCGACCAGTTCCCCGGTGCGGTCATGGCCCAGCTTGAGGAATATGTGTTCATGGCCTCGGACGAGGTCAAGGAGGCCGTCCGCACCGTCAGTGAGGATGTGAAGTCCGAGATACAGTCCCGCGCCCCGATCAAGACGGGCAAATACAAAGCAAGCTGGACGGTCACCAAGGTGGAGGAGACCGCCCAATCCCTGGTGAACACCGTCCACTCGGCAAAGCACTACCGGCTGACCCATCTGTTGGAGAACGGCCATGCCAAGCGGGGCGGCGGCAGGACCCGCGCCTTCCCCCACATCGCCCCCGGCGAGACCCTGGCGGAGAAGGAGCTGCTGGAGATCGCGGAAAGGAAGCTGAGAGGATGACAAGAGCAGACGTTCCCGCTCTGCTGGAGCGGCTGGGGTTTCCCTTCGCCTATGACCACTTTGCCGAGGGCGAGGGGCCGGACCCGCCCTTTCTGGTGTACCGCTACCCCAACGCAGACAACTTCGCCGCCGATGGGGTGGTATACTTCAAGCAGGACATCCTCCACATCGAGGTCTACACCGACAGGAAAGACCCGGCGCTGGAGGAAAAGATCGAGGCCGCTCTGGACGAGGGCGGCATTTTTTATGGCAAAGGCGAGACATGGATCGACAGCGAAAAGCTGTACGAAGTCCTTTATGAAATGGAGGTATCCGCATGAGCAGCACCAATAAGTGCAACAAGGTCAAGTTCAATATCTGCAACGTCCACTATGCCCCACTGTCCCAGGACAACGATGGGAAGTACACCTGGGCCGACCCGGTGGCCCTCCCCGGAGCGGTGTCCCTCTCCCTGGACCCCCAGGGGGAGCCGGAGAGTTTCTATGCGGACGGCATCGAGTATTACGTTATCAATAACAACCAGGGCTATGACGGCAACCTGGAGGTGGCCCTCATCCCGGAGTCCTTCCGGCGGGACATCCTCATGGAGACCACGGACGCCAACAGTGTCCTGCTGGAGAACGCCGCCAGCGAGACGGGCAAGTTTGCCCTCCTGTTCGAGTTCGATGGCGATGTGCGGAAGATCCGCCACGTCCTCTATAACTGCTCCGCCTCCCGTCCCTCCATCTCCGCCAAGACCAACGAGGAGAACCGGGAGGTGCAGACCGAGACCCTGACCGTCAAGGCCCGGCCCCTGTCCACCGGCTATGTGAAGGCCAAAACCGGCGACTCCACTGCGGCCAGCGTTTACAACAACTGGTACAAGAGCGTGTACCAGCCCGCCGATACCCCGGCGGAAGATGTTTCCGCTGGGGACGAGCAGGGCTAAAGGAGGGCTGAACTATGGGTATCAAACGCACCATCGAAATTGACGGCCAGCAGGTCACCTTCAAGGCCAGCGCCGCCATTCCCCGCATCTACCGGCTGAAGTTCCACCGGGACATCTACAAGGACCTCGCCGCTCTGGAAAAGAGCGTGGGGAGCAACGAGGAGGGCAGCTCCGGACTGGATATGTTCTCTCTGGAGATGTTCGAGAACATCGCCTACATCATGGCGAAACATGCCGACCCCGCCGCCGTCCCCGATTCCCCGGAGGACTGGCTGGACCAGTTCAACACCTTCTCTATCTACCAGGTGCTGCCCCAGCTCATCGACCTGTGGGGGCTGAATGTGCAGACAGACGTTCAGTCTAAAAAAAACTTCGCCCGACTGACAGGGAAATGACCACGCCGCTGTTCCTGCTGCGCTGTTTGCAGGTGGGGCTGTCCCTCCGGGACCTCGACCTGCTGACGGTGGGTATGGTCAACGACATTTTTGCCGAGCATCTGAACGATGACTGCAAATACGCGACCCTGGCGACACAGGAAGATTTCGACAGGTTTTAACGCCCATCGGTTGATTTCATGACGCCTTTGAGCTATCATGTGAGCAGCGAATCGCAAAGGTGGTGCTGTTTGCTTATGAAAATCGCAACCTGGAATATTGAGCGGATGGCGCACAGCCCCGCCAAAATACAGTTTGCCTGTGAACAGGTGGGGGCGGATATTCTCATACTGACGGAATCGGATGACAGGATTTGCCTAAAGTACGGCCATCATTTTCATACCCCGACCCCGCCGGATATCGAAGGCACCCGTTTTGGCACCATCCAATATGCGCCCACAGAGCATCGTGTGTCTGTTTTTACCAACTATCCAATTATCCGCCAGCACACCACCGCTGATGAATATACGTCCCTCTGTGTCGAATTGGAAACGGAGCGCGGCAATCTGCTGGTGTATGGAACGATCATCGGTACCCACGATGTGACAACAGTGTTTCCGCAGGATTTGAAAAGGCAACTCCCCGACTTTGAGCGGCTGACCGCTGACGGGAGTCAACTATGCGTCTGTGGTGACTTTAACTGCTTTTTCACAGGTCGGTGCTGGCCCTCCAAGTTTGGCAGGGATGCCTTGCTGTACGCCTTCTCCCAAAACCGCATGGCGCTACTGACGCGGGAGCAACCCGACTGCATTGACCATATCGCTATTTCGGAGCAGTTCCTCGGTAATGATGCGGCCCACATCGAAGAATGGAATCTCGATAAAAAGCTGTCCGACCACAAGGGAATTGCTATACAATTTGGAAAAGAGGGGTAGCATGGACGCCGCCGCGCTGATTGCACAGGAAACACAGTTGCTGAATGAATGGGCCGCTGGGTGCGATGGTTTTATCCGAGACGGGGTCGTAGATGCCGAGCGGTATCTGGCATCCGAAATCAGGCTGCTGTTTCTGTTGAAAGAAGTGAACGGCGGTTCCGATTGGGATTTGCGGGATTTTCTGCGCAGCGGCGGCAGAAAGCAAACCTGGGAAAACATCGCCAGATGGACCCTCGGCATCCGTGAGTTCCGGCATGACCTGCCATGGGAGCGAGTCAATGAGATTTCCGGGGAACAGAGAAAAAGCATTTTGCAGAGCATCTGCGGCGTCAATGTGAAAAAGACCTCTGGCTCCCATACCGCAAATTCAAAGTTGGTGTCCGCAGCGGCTTCGCGGGACGCGGATTTTCTGAAACGACAAATTGACCTATATGCGCCCGATATGGTGGTCTGCTGTGGGACCGAAAGAAACTACTGGCTCGATGTGATGAAGATTACACCAGCATGGGAAATGACCACCAGAGGAATTTGGTACTTCCGTGAACCCAGCGGGCGCATTGTAATCTCCTACGCTCATCCAGAGGCCAGAGTAAAAGACTGCCTGCTATACTATGGGCTGGTCGATGCGGTCAGAGAAATCATGCTGGGGTAAGCACAATTTAATCATTTTTTAGAGCATCTGCCTTCGGGCAGGTGCTTTCTTTGTGCCTTTTGCGGAAGGGAGGGGTTGAATGGGCGCAAGACGGATCGCGGGCATCACGGTGGAGATCGGCGGCGATACCACAAAACTGACCACCGCCCTCAAAGACGTGGACAAGGCCCTCTCCACCACCCAAAGCAGCCTCCGGGATGTTAATAAGCTGCTCAAGCTGGACCCCGGCAATATGGAGCTGCTGGCACAGAAACACCGGCTGCTGGGCGAGGCCGTCTCCGAGACCAAGGAGAAGCTGGCCACGCTGAAAACTGCTGCGGAGCAGGCCAATCAAGCCCTCGCCAACGGGGAGATCACCCAATCGCAGTATGACGCCCTCCAGCGGGAGATCATCGAGACTGACCAGAAACTCAAGGATTTGGAGCGGCAGGCGGAAAATTCGTCTGTCGCTCTTCAAAAAATCGGGCAGGTAGGCGACAAGCTCCAAGCTGTGGGTGATAAGGTGTCCGGGGTGGGCGAAACGCTCACCAAGTCGGTCACCGCCCCGGTGGTGGGCCTTGGCACTGCCGCTGTCGCCACCGCCGCCAGCTTCGAGTCCTCCATGTCCCAGGTGCAGGCCACCATGGGTATCACCAAGGACGCCATGTCCACGGTCAACGGCGAGAGCGTGAACACCATGGACACCCTCTCCGCCCTGGCAAAGCAGATGGGCAGCGAGACGGCCTTCTCCGCCAGCGAGTGCGCCGAGGCACTCAATTACCTCGCCCTCGCCGGTTATGACACGCAGGAGATGTGAGACACGCTTCCCACGGTGCTGAATCTCGCCGCGGCTGGCGGCATCGACCTGGCCTCGGCCTCCGACATGGTGACGGACGCCATGTCCGCTTTGGGCATGGGGACAGACGAGGCCACCACGATGGTGGATCAGATGGCAAAGTCCTCGTCCACCACAAATACATCGGTGGCCCAGCTTGGCGACGCCATCCTGACCATCGGCGCTACGGCGAAGTCCGTCAAGGGCGGCACCGCCGAATTGAATACCGCCCTCGGCATCCTCGCCAACAATGGCATCAAAGGAGCCGAAGGCGGTACACATTTGCGTAATGTCATCCTGTCCCTGCAAAATCCCACCGACAAGGCCGCGGCCTGCATGGAGCAGCTTGGTGTGGATGTGTACGACTCCGAGGGAAATATGCGCTCCCTCAACGATGTGCTGGGCGATCTGAACACCAGCATGGACGGCATGACCTCCGCCGAGAAGTCCAACATCATCGCCACCATCTTCAATAAGACCGACCTCGCCGCCGTCAACGCCCTCCTCGCCAATACCGGGAAAAGCTGGGACACCCTCCAGCAGTCCATCACCGAGAGCGGCGGAGCGGCCCAGCAGATGGCGGACACACAACTGGACAACCTCCAAGGCCAGCTCACCATTTTGAAGTCGGCTCTGGAGGGCCTTGCCATTTCCATCGGTGAGATACTGCTCCCCATCATCAAAAATGTGGTATCCGGCATCCAGCCCTTCGTAGATTGGCTGAACAGCCTGGACGAAGGCACCAAGCAGACCATCGTCACCATCGGCCTCATCGTTGCGGCGGTGGGGCCGGTCCTCATCGTCATCGGCAAGGTGATTTCTGCGGTCGGCACCATCCTCTCGGTGGTGTCCAAGATCGGCCCGGTCATTGGCGCGGTCAAGACCGCCGCCACCGGGCTGTTCACAGTTCTGGCGGCAAACCCCATCGGCCTGGTGGTCGCCGCCATCGCCGCGCTCATCGCTATCTTCGTCACCCTCTGGAACAACTGCGAGGGCTTCCGGGAGTTCTGGATCAACCTCTGGGAGAACATCAAGGCCGCTGCGGTGGCAGCTTGGGAGGGCCTGTCCTCCTTCTTCCAAGGTGCATGGGAGGCCATCGTCAACCTGGCCCAGACCATCTGGGGCGGCATCGGTGACTTCTTCTCTGGGCTGTGGGATGGGATCAAGTCTGTGGCAGAGTCCGCCTGGAATGGCATCAGCACCTTCCTGTCCGGCTTGTGGACGGGCATCGTGACCACCGCCCAGACCATCTGGAGCGGCATCTCTACATTCTTCTCCGGGCTGTGGGAGGGCATCCGGGCCACCGCCGAGGCCATTTGGAACGGTATCAGCACCTTCCTCTCCACCCTCTGGATAGCCATTTCCACGGCGGCGCAGACCATCTGGAACGACATCGCCACCTTCCTGTCCACTCTTTGGACGGCTATCTCCACCACGGCCCAGGCCGCATGGAACGGTATCCGCGAGTTCCTGTCCGGCATCTGGGAGGCCATCAAGGGGGTGTTCACCGCCGCGCTGGTGGTATCTGGGGCATGGGAGGCCATCAAGAGCGTGGTCACCACGGCAATGGAGGCGCTCCAGACCGCAATCAGCACCGCATGGGAGGCTATCAAGACCGCTATTTCCACCGCTCTGGAAGCCATCAAAACCGCAGTCACCACAGCGTGGGATGCAATCAAAACAGCGGTCATCACGGTCATGGAGACCATCAAGACCGCTATCACTACTGCCTGGGAAGCCGTCAAGACCGCTGTGCTGACGGTCATGGAGGCGGTGAAAACCGCCATCACCGCCGCTTGGGAGGCTATTAAGACCGCCGTCACCACGGTGGTCAACGCCATCAAAGATACAGTGACCCAGGTTTGGAACGCCATCAAGGACACTGTTTCCGGTATCATGGATCGGCTGAAGGAAACCGTGGTCAACGCCTGGAACGCGCTGAAGGAGGCCGTCACCAGTGTGGTCAATGGCATCAAGGAGGCGGTCACTGGCGTGTTCAACGGCCTCGCCGAAGGGGTGCGCACCGCCATGACCAAGGTGCTGGACGCGGTGAAGTCCGGCTTCAACTTCGTGAAAGACCACATCCTCGGTTTGGGTAAACAGGCCGTGGGCTGGGGCCGTGACCTCATCATGGGCATCGTCAACGGCATCAAGGGGGCCATCGGCGCGGTCAAGGACGCTGTGGGAAATGTAGCAAGCACGATCAAGTCCTTCCTCCACTTCTCCGTTCCGGACGAGGGGCCGCTCACCGATTATGAATCCTGGATGCCCGACTTCATGGCTGGACTTGCCAGGGGCATCGAGCAGAGCCGGGGGGCCGTCCGCGCCGCCATTGACAGCGTGGCGGACGATCTGGCCCTCACCCCCACTGTATCTGTGGCGGCGGGCAGCTTAGACGCTCTAAAGACTGGCAGCGGGAGATACACCGAGACTGCCGCCGCTGACAATGGCTCCGACCTGTCCACTCGGCTGGATGCCATGTACGAGGTGGTCACCAAGTACCTGCCCCGGCTGGCCAACCGCCAGATCGTGCTGGACTCCGGCACTCTGGTGGGAGAGTTGTCCGATGGCATGAACCGAACGCTGGGGAGGAATCTGCTATGATCCGAAAATTCAGACTGACCAATGGCGTGGGGGACGGCTGGGATTTGAACAGCCGCTCCTCCTTCTTCCACTCCATCGCTGGCCTGGGCTTCAAGGACGGCACCCAATACGAGCAGGTCGGCACCGACTTCATCCCCCTGGAGGAGCTGTTCTCCCAGGGGGAGCTGTCGGGCCGCATCCTGTTCGGCGGAGCCGCCGCCTACCAGACCTACCGAGAGTTTTCCCGGTTCGTCCGGGCGGTGCCGCTCACCCTCATCTACCAGACGGATGAGACATACCGAGTCCCCGTTCGCCTCACCGAGCTGTCCAAGGGGGAGCTGATGGAGGGCGGCGGCGGGCTGGTCTGCGATGTGACAGTCCTCGCCACCGGGCTGTTCTACAAGAGCGTCACCCGGCAGAGCGGGGTGCTGTCCATCGGCGGAAAGGTGTATCCGTACACCTATACCTACTCTTACGCAAAGGTGTCCCAGAACACCCTGGTCATCGACAGCGACAGCTACGAGGACAGCCCTTGCAAGGTCACCATCTTCGGCCCCTGCCTCAACCCGGTCTGGAAGCACTATGTGGACAATGAGCTGTTCGAGACGGGCCGCTACGAGGGCCTCATCATGGCGGACCACAAGCTGGTGGTGGATGCCACCGGCATTCCTTACAGCATCACCGAGCGCGGAGCGGCGGACGATATCGTGGCCGACCGCTACCAGCTCTGCGACTTTACCACAGAGCGGTTTTTCCACCTCAAGCATGGGAGCAACCGCATCTCCGTTTCCCACGATGGGCTGAATACCGTCAAGATGATGGTGGAAGGGAAGATTTCGTATGAAACCGTATAGTGTGGAGATTTTCCGGCCTGACTTCACGATGGTCGGGAACACCAATGTCAACGAGGTTACCTACAAAGAGGACTACCTCACTTCGGATGAGAACACCATCACGGTGCTGGCCCTCCCCGGCATTGAAAAGCAGGACTTCCTCCGCATCAGCCGGGGCAGCGAGGAGTACGCCGGGGTGGTCACCGAGATCGGCTACGGCACCGACCGATCCAAGCGGCTCCAGACCATCTCCTACAAGCCCCTGGTGGAGCTGCTGAACACCGGCATTTTATTTGATGTGGATTTGCAAAACACTGGCACTTTGGAGGAGTTCATCTGTGACCGCATCCGGGAGACCTTCATCGACAACCCGGACACCCTCCAGAACATCCACGGCCTGTCGGTTGCCCACACCAGCGCCACCGCTGACTGGAGCCTGCACATCACCCCGGCGGAGAGCGGCGGGCATTACAACATCGTCAACCTCATGGATTCGGTGATCGTTCCCGCCATGCAGAAATACGGCATTCTGGTCAAGGCCGCGCTGGACATCCAGAACCGGGAGATACACCTCACGGTGGGCCGGGCCGGGGGAGGCATCCTCACCATCGAGGCCGACCTTCCCAACATCATCAAGAAAAACGTCACCATCAAACAGGTCAGCGCCGATGTGAACAAGTTGATTTTGTTTGACAGTGCCGACTACGCCACTATCCGCACTTACTATCTCCACCCGGATTTGGGCTACGACACCTACGACCGGGACCGCATCACCCCGGTGGTCTGCGAACTGCAAGCGGTGCAGCACGAGGAGGGCAGCAGTTTTGACGCCGCCGCCATCCGCGCCGCCCACGACAAGTTTTCCGGCTTGGCCTACTCCAACCTCATCGAGCTGACCATGGCGAATGACGATGGGCTGGTGAAGCCGGAGCAGATGGAGTTTGGACAGGAGGTGGAGATCATCTCGGACGGGGTGGCTTATCGGAGCATCCTCACCGGGCGGGAGCGCGGGAAGAACACCAAGCTGGTGTTCGGCACCGTCCGGCTGGACCTCACAAAAATACTCAGGAGGAGCGGCAATGGCTAACAACATCGTTTTGAAAACCTATCGCGGCGGCAGCGTGACCCCGCTGGACGATGCCATCATCCAGCAGACGGTCATCGCCACCAACGGCGTCTTCAAGGGCTGCAACGTCACCTACGCCAGAGGCAACGTCCTCCATGTGTCCCAGGGCTTCGGCATGATCAAGGGGCGGTTCTTCGAAGTGTACGACTGCGAGGTGGGCGTCATCCTCAACAGCGGCTCCGGCACCCTCCAGGGGCGGCTCTACATTCACATGGACCTGTCCAACGCAGACGAGCCGATCCAGCTTCTCACCGAGACGGCCTCGGTGCTGACCGACCTTGCCGGGGATGAGGATTTGAACTACAACAACACCTCCTACGACCTGGAACTGGCGACCTTTGGGGTGACCCGGACGGGCATCACCAATTTGGTGGCGACCTTTGAGAAGATCACCGGGGCCTCCGGCAGCGGCGGGGCCAGCACCCTCCAGCGGTCCACCGAATACTTCAAGGGCGACTTCGTGACCTGCAAGAATGCCCCCGGCTGGGTGACGCTCTACTGCACGACCCAAGGCGTGACCGCCGCCACCGAGCCGCTGGATTATCTGGGCATCGCCGAAGTAGGCGACCAAGTACAGGACGGCACCTGTGTGTTCACCGCCCGCGATGTGGTGGGCGAGATCGATGTGCTGAAGGACCTGTTCACAGACACCGAGACCAGCATCGCCGGTCTGGAGGACGGCCTCCAGGAGCTGCGGGAGGAGGTCATCAAGCAGGCGGAGAGCCAGACCGTTCCTGTCGGCACCATCCAATTTATGCCCAGCGCCAACACTGGGGCGGATTGGCTCAAGTGCGATGGCAGTTTTGTCAATGAGGCCGACTACCCGGAGTTGGTGCAGGTTCTTGGAAAACTGATACCCAGCGGCGACAAATTCACTTTGCTTTCCAGCGGCGAGGTCCCTTCGCAGATCAGCAATGGCGTGGTCTATAACGGCAGGCTGTGGGTGTACTCCTATTCTGCGCGAAAGCTGTATGGTATTGCCTTAGAAGGCTCCGAGCCAATTAAGGCTATCCCTGTGTCCAGTTCCAGCACCTACTTCGCCGACCTCATCTCTCCGAGCAATGCGAAACCAATCGCACTGTCCATCATTCCACACCACACCGGCAACAAGGCCAAGCTGTTCTTGGCTCAGTTTTTGGCAAGCGGAAACGACAGCAACATCCCCAAAGAGTATTCGTGGATCGATAAGTTTCTTATTTTCGCAGCGGAGTTTTCTGGCGAGGAAGATTCGTTAAAGGTGGAACCCCCGTTCACCACGATCAAGAGAGAAGTGGGGACCCAAACCCAATATTACTATTGTCCGGCCTTTGACCCAACACAGTATGTCCCTTATGTTGTCTCCCGAATGGTTGCTGGTGTTGAAACATACTGCTGTGCGATTGGAAATAAATACTATTCTTACGGAAGTTCCTCACCAGGCGCTCTTACTTGGACGGATGGTGGCACAGAGGCATCGGTAATTTACACCAATGTCACCTTTGATTCGTCTGTATTTAAGAATCAGCGCACAGCATACCGTGAAACGGGCCGGGGGGAGATCGTCACCCTGACTGCAACCACAAGCAGCAGGACCTACACAATTTACTCAACCCCTTCGGGGCATTTTGCGGTGAGCAGTCGGTCCTATTCTGGAACTATCACCGCCAGAAGCTCGATCTGTCCGCTCAATGTTGTAGGAGATTCAAAGCTGCTGGCAACCTTTGATGTCAACTCTTTCCCCTGGGCTTCCATCACCGAGGCCAAGGTGGGGAGTATCAAGCCGGACCTCCCGCTTCCGGCCAGTGCAAAGGTGTTCGTGGATGCCGCCGCCTACCTGTGGGGCAAGGGCATCTTCCTCGTTTTCGTAGGCACCGGCATCATCTTCTCCCGCACTCTGGAGGTTGGGTCCTTCGGCTACCTCGACACGACCTCGGTGCTGGGAACGATCACTCAATTCGGCTGGTTGGGCTATTCCCAGGATGAACAGTCGCTGTACATTCTGGGGCAGGACACCAGCAACCAGGTCAAGCTGGCGAAGATTACGCTGAACACCAACTTCGACTATGCCACCGATGGTGCATGGCTCCCCATGATTGTCAGCGATGGTGTCCCAGCCTACATCAAGGCCAAAACAAGCGAATAACGGATGAAGGGCTGTCCGCCGCTTGGCGGATGGCCTTTTATTATACACATTTTCAGAAATGGAGGTTTTTGCAATGAAGGAATTTTGGAACACGATGCAGATGGTGTTCGCCGCCGTGGGTGGCTGGTTGGGCTATTTCTTGGGCGGCTGTGACGGCCTGCTCATCGCCCTGGTGGTGTTCGTCGTGGTGGACTACATCACCGGGGTCATGTGCGCCATCAACGACCAGAAGCTGTCCAGCGAGGTGGGTTTCCGGGGCATTTGCCGGAAGGTGCTGATCTTCTTCCTGGTGGGGGTGGCGAACATCCTCGATGTGCAGGTCATCGGCACCGGCAGCGTCCTGCGTACCGCCATCATCTTCTTCTACCTGTCCAATGAGGGTGTATCCCTGGTGGAGAACGCCGCCCACCTGGGTCTGCCCGTCCCCCAGAAGCTGAAGGACGTGCTGGAGCAGCTCCACGACCGGGCGGAGAAAGGCGGTGACGAATAATGAAACTGGTGGAATCCATCCTGACCAAGAACCCCTGCTACACCGCTGGCCGGAAGATCACGGTCAAGGGCCTCATGCTCCACTCTGTAGGCTGTCCCCAGCCCTCCGCCTCTGTGTTCGTGAAGAACTGGAATAGCGCGTCCTACAGCAATGCCTGTGTTCACGGTTTCATCGATGGCAACGATGGCACCGTATACCAGACGCTCCCCTGGGACCACCGAGGCTGGCACTGCGGCTCTGGCTCCAAGGGCAGCGGCAACAACACCCACATCGGTGTGGAGATGTGCGAACCGGCCTGTATCAAGTACACGGGCGGAGCCAGCTTCACCTGCTCCGACACTGCGACCGCCAAGGCCGTGGCCCAGCGCACCTACCAGGCGGCGGTGGAGCTGTTCGCCATGCTCTGTGAGAAGTACGGTCTGGACCCGTTGGGGGATGGCGTGGTCATTTCCCATAAAGAGGGCTGTGCCAGGGGCATCGCCTCCAACCACGGCGACCCGGAGCATCTCTGGACGCAGCTCGGCCTGCCCTACACGATGTCCACCTTCCGGGCAGCGGTCAAAGCCGCAATGGGTGGCTCTACTGCTCCCAGCGGTGTGTCCGGCACCAAGATCATGGGCGCGGCGGTAGCTACGGCGGAGCAGATGCAGACCTACCTCAAGGCCAAGAACCCGTCTGTGGCTCAGAGCGTTTTGGACATGGTGCCGCTCTATCTGTCCGAGGGAGCAGCGGAGGGTGTGCGGGGCGACATCGCCTTTGCGCAGTCCTGTCTGGAGACCGGGAACTTCGGCTTCGCTGGCTCCGCCGTCACGCTGGACCAGAACAACTTCTGCGGCATGGGCGTCACCGCTAACGGCATGAAGGGTAATTCCTTCTCCACACCCCAGCTTGGCATCCGGGCGCAGGTGCAGCACCTCAAAGCCTACGCTTCCACCGAGCCTCTGAAGGGTGAGTGCATCGACCCTCGGTTCAAGTATGTGGTGCGGGGCTGTGCAGAAGTGGTGGAGTGGCTGGGCCAGAAAGAGAATCCCCAGGGCAAGGGCTGGGCCACTGGCGCGGGCTATGGGGAGAAAATCGTCACCATCCTCAAGGCCATCCTCGCCGCCGCTGGCGGAGCTGCTCCGGCTCCCGCCGCCGTTCCGTTCACCGTGAAGGTATCCATCCCCGATCTGCGCATCCGCAGCGGCCCCGGAACGGACACCGCCGCCACCGGGAAGTTCACCGGGGTTGGCGTGTTCACCATCACCGAGGTTAAGGACGGCCCTGGCTCCGCCAAGGGCTGGGGCAGGCTGAAGTCCGGCGCTGGCTGGATTTCCCTGGACTACGCACAGAAAATTTAACCAGCGGTCAATATTTTGATCCACAGATCAGGCCCACCGGGGAGTTCTCTCCTCGGTGGGCTATATTTTTTGCCCTTCGCACCCTGACAAGCCCGCCTCTTTTTCTGCGTACTCCGAGGGAGGTGTGGCTTTATGACCACCGAACAAAAATCTCAAATCTTTGCTCTTCAGGCGCAGGGCTGTGGATATTCCACCATCGCAAAGGCAATGGAGCTGAATAAAGATACTGTCAAAAGTTTCTGCCGCCGAAACGGTGCGACTGGTATCCGGGCGGCAAAACAGACAGAACAGCCGAACCGCTGTCCTCAGTGCGGAAAAAAGCTGGTCCAGACGGAAAAGCAAAAGCCCCGGCGGTTCTGCTCTGACCAGTGCAGACAGGCGTGGTGGAACGCCCACCCGGAGATGGTCAAACAAAAGGCGGTCTACAGCTTTGTCTGCCCCACTTGCGGGAAATCATTCACTACCTACGGCAACAGCCACCGAAAATACTGCTCCCACCAGTGCTATGTGCAGGCCCGGTTCCAAGGGAGTGCGGCGACATGACGGGAGAGCAGCTCAACCGGGAAATTCTCTATCACGCCGGTCTCGCACCCTTCCGCCAACTGTTGGAAGAGGGACACATCTCCCGGTCAGATTACGTTAAAATCGATACAATCTTAGCACAAAAGTACCGCCCGATCTTTGTGAACATTATGCCGTAGAATTGAGTGGATAACCGGGGAAAACAGAGGTAATATGCTACCTACCGAAGGAGGTGTCCCATGAAAAAGTACATTTTTGACATTACACCAACGCCAAAAGAGAGCGTCAGAAAACGGCGGGTAGCGGCATATGCCAGGGTATCCTGCGGCAAGGACGCCATGCTCCATTCCCTGGCGGCGCAAATTGACTATTACCGCGATTTCATTCGCAACAATCCAGACTGGGACTTCGCCGGGGTCTATGCGGACGAGGCCAAGACGGGTACGAAAGAGGACCGGGAGCAGTTTCAGCGGATGCTGGCGGACTGCCGCGCCGGGGCCATTGACATGGTGGTCACCAAGAGCATTTCCCGGTTCGCTCGGAACACCGTCACCCTGCTGGAAACCGTGCGTGAACTGAAAGATTTGGGCGTGGAGGTTTGGTTCGAGGAGCAGAACATCTACACATTCAGCGCCGATGGCGAGATGGCGCTCACTCTGCTGGCGTCCTTCGCCCAGGCCGAGAGTCTGTCCTGCAGCGATAACTGCAAGTGGCGCATCCGCAAGGGCTTTGAGGTGGGCCGGGCCAATAGCTGCACCATGCTGGGCTACCGCCTGGTGGACGGCACGTTCACCCTTGTGCCGGAGGAGGCAGAAATCGTCAAGCGAATTTTTGCCCTCTACCTGTCCGGGCTGGGAACACAGAAAATCTGCAAAATCCTCAATGAAGAGGGCATTCCCACCCGGCTGGACTGCGAATGGCACCCCAGCGCCATTCGGACGATTTTGGAAAATGAGAAGTATGTGGGAGACTTGCTCCTGCAAAAGACATTCCGTCTGGACCACCTGTCCAAGAAACAGATGGACAACATCGGGCAGCTCCCACAGTTCTATGTGGAGGACGATCACGAAGCTATCATCAGCCGGGAAGATTTCTCGGCGGTACAGGCGGAACTGGCCCGGCGGAAATCGGCCCACACAGGAGAGCGGGGTGCGCCCAGCGTGTTCACCGGACTGATCCGCTGCTCCGGCTGCGGCAAGAACTACCGCCGGAAAACCACTGCCAGCGGCGTGGTCTGGTGCTGTTCCACCTACAACACCAGGGGCAAGCGGTACTGCCCCACCGCCAAGGCCATCCCGGAGGAGACGTTAAAAGCGGTCTGCACCCAGGCGCTGGGGCTGCATTCGTTTGAAAAAGAGGCAATTTCCGCTGCGATTACAGCCATAGATGCCTGCCCGGAAAACCTTCTGCGGTTCCATTTCCGGGACGGTCACACGGCAGAGTACCGCTGGCAGGACCGCTCCCGCCGGGAAAGCTGGACGGCGGAGATGCGGGAAACGGCGCGGCAGAGAGCGCTGGCGGGGAGGTGAACGGCATGGCGGAAAAGAAAGTGCGGAAAATCGAAGCAACTGCCCCTTTGCGGACGGTGCAAGCCTTCGCCCCGGTAAAAAAGCGCCGGGTGGCGGCTTATGCCCGCGTGTCCACCGACAAGGATGAACAGCAGAACAGCTATGAGGCTCAGGTGGACTACTACACCAGCCACATCCAAGGCAACCCGGAGTGGATCTTCGCCGGAGTCTATTCTGACGCGGGCATCACCGGCACCAGCATGAAAAAACGGGACGGGTTCAATCAGATGGTGGCGGACGCTCTCGCTGGGAAAATTGATCTGATCCTCACCAAATCGGTGAGCCGCTTTGCCCGGAACACGGTGGACAGTCTGACCACCGTCCGAAAGCTGAAGGAAAAGGGCGTGGAGGTCTACTTTGAGAAGGAAAATATTTACACATTAGACTCCAAGGGCGAACTGCTCATTACCATCATGTCCAGCCTTGCCCAGGAGGAGGCCCGGAACATCAGCGACAACACCGCATGGGGCCAGCGCAAACGGTTCGCGGACGGCAAAATGAGCCTGGGCTATTCCCATTTCCTCGGCTACAAAAAAGGCGCGGCAGATGGCGAGATGGAGATCGTAGAGGAGGAAGCGGTCATCGTCCGGCGCATCTACGCCGAATTTCTGGCGGGGAAATCTACCTATGACATCGCCGCCCGTCTCACAGAGGACGGTATCCCCACCCCGGCGAAAAAGACCACCTGGCACGCCAGCACGGTGGAGAGTATCCTCCACAACGAGAAATACAAGGGGGACGCGATCTTACAAAAACGGTTTACAGTGGATTTTTTATCCAAAAAAACGAAGAAAAATGAGGGCGAGTACCCCCAATACTACATCGAGAATAATCATCCCGCCATCATCCGCCCGGAGGTGTTCGAGATGGTGCAGGAGGAGTTCCGCAGGCGTCAAGCGGCGGGTGGCCACGCCCAATGCAAGACACCGTTTTCCGGGCGGATCGTCTGCGCCGACTGCGGCGGGTTCTACGGCAGAAAGGTCTGGCACGCTGGGAGCAAGTACGCCAAGGTCCACTGGCACTGCAACAACAAATTCCAGAAACGGCAGCACTGCTCTACGCCCACTCTCAAGGAGGAGAGCATTGAGGAGTGCTTTGTGGCGGCGTTCAACGGCCTGCTGGCCCGGAAAGCGGAGATCGCGGAAAACTACGCCCTCTGCCTGGACGTCACCACCGACACCTCCGCTTATCAGGCGCGGCTGGACGCCATCAACCGGGAATGCGGCGAACTGTCCACTCTCATTAACGCCCTGCTCCAAAAGGGCAGCAAGCAGAGCGGTTCCCTCCAGGAAATCAACCGCCAGTATGAAGAATATGTGGCCCGGTATGACGCACTTCAGCAGGAGAAACAGGAGGTCGGCGCACAGATCGCCCTCTGCGCCGCCAAGCGGGTGCAGGTGGGCGCGTTCCTCGCCGAACTGGAAAAGCGAAAAACGCCGCTGGCCCAGTTCGACCCGCTGGTCTGGCAGGCCACCCTCAACTATATGAAGGTAAACTCGGACTGCACCGTGACCTTCGTGTTCCGGGACGGGACAGAAGTCTCCCGGCCTATCGAGCCTGGTGTGCGCCAGTACAAAAAGCGCAAGGGAACGGGGGAAAGTTCCAATGGCGAATGAGAAAATGGTCACACCCATCTATCAGAAGCTGCCGGAAAAGGGTGTCCTGCGGGTCGCGGCCTACTGTCGGGTGTCCAGCAGTCAGGACGAGCAGCTCCACAGCCTTGCCGCCCAGATCAGCCACTACACACAGGTCCTCTCCGGGGATGCGTCCTGCCAATTTGTTGGCATCTACGCCGACAGGGGCATCTCCGGCACCCAGGCGAAGAACCGGGCGGAGTTCCTGCGGCTCATGGAGGACTGCCGCGCGGGGTTGGTGGATCAGATCATCACCAAGAGCGTGTCCCGGTTCGGTCGCAATACCGTGGACACGCTCCTCTATACCCGCGAACTGCGTAGTCTGGGCATTGATGTCTACTTCGAGAAGGAACATCTGCACTCCTGCTCGGCGGAGGGAGAATTGATGCTGACCCTTATGGCGGCGCTGGCGGAGTCCGAAGCGGAAAATATGTCCGAGAACATCAAGTGGGGCAAGCGGCGCAGATACGAGAAGGGCCTTGTGGAGAGTCTCGCCCTCGCCAATCTCTACGGCTACCGCAAAGACGGCGATGCGCTGGCTATCGTCCCAGAGGAAGCGGCGGTCATCCGGCGTATCTACTCCGAGTTTCTGGATGGCTTGAACTATGAGCAGATCTCCCAAGGGCTGAACGCGGATGGCATCCCTACCCGGCGGGGCAATGATGTATGGTTCAACCGCACCGTGATGAACATTTTGACCAACGAGAAATACATGGGGGACTGCCTGTTTCAAAAGACATTCCATATTGATCCGATTTCCCACAAAAAAGTTCCCAACAAGGGCCAGTTGCCCCAATACTATCTGGAGGACTGCGTTCCGGCCATCGTCTCCAAGGAGGTCTGGAAACTCGCGCAGTTAGAGATACAGCGCCGCCAAACCTGGAAGCCCATGTCCTCGGCGGAGCTGCCCTTTAAGAACAGGATCGTCTGCGGCTCCTGCGGGAGCGGTGTGGTGCGGTACTACGCCAAGCGCAAAGGCGGCACCCTCGAAACCATGTGGCGCTGTGGATGCTGGCGCAAGGGAAAAGCCGAGGGAGAGGGTCTGCCCTTCTGCGCCCAGATAAAGATCCCGCTGGACGCCCCGGAGAAAGCCTTCGTCCGAGCATGGAACCTGGTGGTCAGCAAGAAGCTGCAATACGGCGCGGCTCTGCGCCGAAAAGCGGAAACCGCCGGGGATGCGCTCATCCGCTACCGGGCAAAGGAGATGCTCCGGCTGCTGGACGAGGTAGGCAAACTGGCAGCGTTCAACTACTACTTCTCGCTGAAGGTGCTGGATCACATGGAACTGACGCCGGACGGGAAGCTGGCGGTGGTGTTTCTGTCCGGGATTCGGCTGACGGTCTGACAGCGCTCAGCGCGGGAGCAGGATCACCGGCACTCCGCACCGCCTTGCGTATTCTATGGTGTTCCGCGTCCCGCTGGGCTGGCCGTTGTAGACGGCGATTACCCGCGTCGAGTGGTCCACCATCCACTGGTTCCGCAGCTGGAAACAATCCCTACTGTATCCTGGACAGATGAACCGCACCAGATCGGCCCGCTCCATCACCCGACGGTACCGCTCCTGCCACTCTCGGCTCCAGCGGCTCTCAAAGCCCCGGTAGGGGCTGGCGCAAATCAGCCGAACTGCCGCCCCCTCGTCCCGGAGGGCCAGCACGACCTCCGCCGCCCAGAGATCAACTCCTCTCGCCACCCCCGATATAAATGTTTGAAATCCGTCAGTGATCGCTGTGCGGATTTCTTCTTTTAAACCGAAAATGACATCCGACTCTGGCATTCTCAGCCGTTCCGGCCTATGCCCGGTGAAACAGCACCGATGCTGCCGCAGTTCCTGTTCTGACATTTTACCGTCCTCCTCCACTGGTTAATACAGTTTAATATAACGGTATAGTCCGTACAAGTCAACTGTATAAAACCGTTTAAGTGAACGGTAAAATATTGATAAGAGGGAGGTGGCATCATGGACACACATTCCAGGCTGCGGCAACTGATGGCGGAGCGGGGCTGGACGGCTTACCGCTTGGCGAAAGAGAGCGGCCTTTCCGAGTCCACGCTGGCGAATATCTTCAAGCGGAACACGGTTCCCTCCATTGGGACTTTGGAGTCCGTCTGCTCCGCCTTTGGCATCTCCCTGGCCCAGTTCTTCGCCGAGAGCGAGATGGTGGAACTGACCCCGGAGCTGAAGGAGCTGTTTGACAACTGGGTATCACTTACCCCGGAGCAGAAACAGGCGGCGCTGCAGATGATTCGGGCGATGAATACGAAATAAAATTGGAGCTTATTGCTGTTGATTTTTCTTCCGCATTGGTATATAATATGAGTAGGGAAATCCCTACTTTCCTGTAAAGCAAGGAGGTACTGATATTATGCGGACAAATACTTTCGTGGACAACGCCAAGGTGATGGCAAAGGGGCAGATCACGATTCCCAAGGACATCCGGGAAGTGCTTGGCGTATCCAGCGGGGATCGCGTTTCATTTGTGGTCGAGGGAAATACCGTCCGCCTTGTCAACTCTGCCGTCTACGCAATGCAGGTGCTGCAAAGTGAAATGCGTGGCGAAGCGGAGCGCGCGGGACTGACCTCAGAGGAAGATGTAATAGCTTTGGTCAAAGAACTGCGCGACGAGGACGAGGGAGCATGAGAGTATTGATCGATACGAATGTTTTGATTTCTGCCGCTCTTAATCCGGACGGCGTTCCCAGCCAAGCCTATCGAAAGGCGGCATCCTATCCTAATCGAGGGTTGATCTGTGAGCAGAACGTGGATGAACTGAAACGGATATTCAACAAGAAATTTCCCAGCCGGTTAGCCGCACTGGATAAATTTCTATCCACGGCACTTCTGACACTGGAACTGGTACCTACTCCGTCTGATGAGATGGCAGCGGAATCGCTGATCCGGGATGTAAAAGACCGACCCATTCTGCGGGCCGCAATAGAAGCACAGGCGGATGTGCTGCTTACGGGAGACAAAGACTTCCTCGAATCCGGTGTGGAACATCCGGCAATTATGACTCCCGCAGAGTTTGTCAATACCACATTTGAGACGTAAAGGGGGCATGGAATCTAAAGCGGATTCCATGCCCCTTTTATAGTCACACCCTCGGAATTTTGGCCCCATTCTAAATTCCACATACCCAGGGATTGATACATTTTTTGCGGCAGAAAAGAAAGTCACATCCGGCTTCTGGGGCGGGCGGGTCACCGCATCTTTCGCCGACTGAGCAATAACACATCTCGCATTTGTGGTTTTTTGTAGATACAATTCCACCTTAAAAGTGGAGGAAAAGTCCCATATTCAGCGGATTTTTGCCTGTTGAACCCTCCCTGAGAAATTTGAACCCCCTTGCACCCTGTCTCGGAGGAAAAATTGAATTGTATCGGTGATTGGGTCATAACGCAGAAGGAGTTCACAGTGGACTTCCTCAACAAAAAGATGAAAAAGAACGAGGGTGAAGTTCCCCAGTATTATGTGGAGGGGAACCACGAAGCCATCATCCCGCCTGCGGTGTTCGATTTGGTGCAGACGGAACTGGAGAAACGCAGGAGCGGCAGTTCCCGCTACAGCGGCGTGAGCATTTTCTCGAACAAGATAAAATGCGCCGACTGCGGCGGCTGGTTCGGCTCCAAGGTCTGGCATTCGACCGATAGATACCGCAGGGTGATATACCGCTGCAACCGGAAGTACAAGGAGAAACGCTGCGAAACTTCCCATGTTACAGAGGATGAGGTCAAGGCGGCGTTTGTTTCGGCGTATAACCAGCTTGTATCCGAGAAAGCAGAGATTATCGCAAATGCGCAGATCATCCGCCAAAAACTCTGCCGGACGGATACCTTAGAGGAAGAAAAGCGCACACTGGAAGATGAGATGTCCGTAGTGGTAGAGATGGCGCAGAGCATCATTGCCGAAAATGCCCGCATCGCACAGAGCCAGGACGAGTACCAGAAACGTTACGATGCTTTAATGGAGCGCTACGATACTGCCAAAGTTCGGCACGCTGAAGTGGTTGATACCATCACTGCAAAGGCTGCCCAGAGTGAACGGCTGGCGAACTTCATCAGGACTATGCAAGCACAGGAGGGGGTCCTAACCGAGTTTGACGAGCGGCTCTGGAGCAGCATGGTGGATTTTGTTACGGTCGGCAGAAAGAAAGAAATCGCCGTAACCTTCCGTGATGGAACAGAGGTCACGGCATAGAGAATGCAGGGATTAACACCTCGCTTCGGCGGGGTGTTCTTCTTTTGGAAAGTTACAGGTCGGAGCGGCTATGGGCAATTTTTGAAGAAAACGCACCTTATAACGGTTGCACACAAATCGTTATAAGGGTGGTGCATTTGCACCCGGCATAGATTCATCGTTAAGAGAGTACACTTTCCGCTTCGTTACATTGTATCATTTATAGGACGGCAACAGAGGAACGCTGCGGAACCTGCAAATACTTCCGCCTGCACTACCGGCGCACGGAAGGAGGGGGCTACTACCCCCTGCGGTGCGGGCACTGCGTCCATCCCAGGCTGAAAAACCGCCGGGTGGAGGAGCACTGCCTCCACTGGGCCCCCAGGGACACGGAGGAGCGGGACCGGTGAGGGGCGCTCAGAACACCGCCTGCACCAGCACCATATAGAGGATGGTCCCCCCCACGATGGACAGCATGTTGTTCTTTTTCCAGACGTGGAGGCCCACCACCGCCAGCCCGGCGATGAGGCCGGGGGCCCAGCCGCCGGGGGCGGCGAAGCTGGCGCCCCGGTAGCAGTACACGATGAGCATGGCGATGACCGCCGGGGGCAGGAACCGGCCCAGATAGAGCACCACCTTGGGGGGCTCGCCGCCCCGGCCGAAGAGCAGAAAGGGCAGGGCCCGGGTGAGGAAGGTGACAACAGCCATCACCGCCACCAGAGCGGCAATTTCCAGCGTGGTCATGCGGACGCGCCTCCCTCCAGCCGGGGCCGCATCAGCAGCAGCCCCGCCACCAGGATCACCAGGGCGGGGATGAGGAACCGCCCGCTGTCCGGCCCGAACACCAGCAGACAGGCCAGGGTGCCCGCCGCCCCCAGGAACACCGGGGCGTGGCGGGCGTTGGACTGCCACTGCTCCACCGCGATGACCAGGAACAGCGCCGTCATGGCGAAGTCGATGCCCTCGGTGTTGATGGTGATGAGGGCCCCCGCCACCGCGCCGACGACGGACCCGGCGATCCAGTACAGGTGGTCCAGCAGGGCGATGGTGAAGTAAAAGTCCTTTTCATCCACCCCCTCCGGGGCCTGTACCCCGGCCAGCAGGGCGTAGGTCTCGTCGGTGAGGGAGAAGATCATGTACAGCTTCCGCCAGCCCATGCCCTGGAATTTCTCCAGCATGGACAGGCCGTACACCAGATGGCGGAAATTGATGATCAGGGTGAGAAAAGCGGCGTCCCCCAGGGGGGAGGCGCTGGCCAGCAGGTCCACCCCCAGGTACTGGCCGCTGCCGGCGTAGATGGTGGCCGACATGAGGGCGGCCCAGGTGGGGGCAAAGCCCGCCGCCGACAGCATCCAGCCGAACACGATGCCGATGGACAGATACCCCATGAGGACCGGGACGGTGTGGGGAAAGGCGGCGGCCAGGGTTTTCTGATTCATGATGTCACTTCCTCGGGAACAAGCGTGAATATTGACAGAATGATTATACCGTCAATTCCGCGTCCCTGACAAGGGCAGGGTTTTACAGATTGTTCATTGTATTCCGCGGCGGATTTGGCTATAATAATGCCTGATCAATACGCCCAGTCTGATGGACCGGGCCTTTTTTGGAGCGTGGCCTGCCATGAAAAAGCTTTTGTACATCTATAACCCCACCGCCGGACGAAAGACCGCCAAAATCAACCTGTCCGACGTGCTGGAGGTATTTGCCCGCCAGGGCTACGAGATCACCGTCCACCCCACCCAGGGCCGGGGGGACGCGGCCGAAACCGCCCGGGAGCAGGGGCCCAATTTTGACCGGGTGGTGTGCTGCGGCGGGGACGGTACGCTGAATGAGACCGTCCGGGGGGTGCTGGAGCTCCCGCCGGAGCGGCGGCCCGTGCTGGGCTATATTCCGGCGGGCACCACCAACGACTTCTCCCGCACCCTGGAGCTGCCCAAGACGGCGCCGGAGCTGGCGGAGACGGCGGGGGCCGGAATCCCCCGCGCCATCGACGTGGGGCAGGCGGAGGGGAATCCCTTCACCTACGTGGCCGCCTTCGGCCTGTTCACCGACGTGTCCTACTCCACCCCTCAGGCCAGCAAGAATTTGCTGGGCCACTTCGCCTATGTGCTGGAGGGGATGGGCAAGCTGTCCAACATCCCCAGCTACCACATGAAGGTGACCACCGGGGACGGCCGGGAGACGGAGGGGGATTACATCTACGGCATGGTGGGCAACACCGTGTCGGTGGGTGGGCTGGTGAACCTGCCCCGGGACAAGGTGCTGCTGGACGACGGGCGGTTTGAGGTCATCCTCATCCGCCGGCCGGAGAACGGCAAGGACTGGCAGTCCATCCTCACCGCCCTCACCACGCTGGAACTGACGGAGGACGGGGTGGTGACCGGCTTTTCCGCCGCGGAGGTCACCTTTGCATGCGGCCAGCCGGTGGCCTGGACGGTGGACGGGGAATTCGGCGGGGAGCAGGCGGTGACCCGGGTGGTGAATCTGCCCCGGGCGCTGACCATCGCGTGCGGCGCGGGAAGCGCGGAACCGTCGTGAGCAGGAGAGTAAGACCGAAGCGGAGCCAAAAACCGAAGGGCGCAGAGCCAAGGACGGCTTTGCGGGGGCCCCGACAAATCAACAAGCGGCCCGGCGGGAAATCCCGCCGGGCCGCTTCTGCTTATTCGGAAAGTGGGACGTGGGCGTAGTAGTCCTCCTGGATGATGAGCTTGGAGTAGGTCACCTTGGCGGCCACCAGCCGGTGGACCCGCTTCACATAGTCGTCGTCCACCGTGATCCCCTCGTTGGGGGTGAAGGTCTTGGTGTTGGCCTCGTAGGTGCCCGCGGCGGTGATCCAGCTGTTGCCCCGGCTCATGTTGTTGGCAAACACCACCAGCGGCATGCAGTTGGAATACTGGTCCGGCTCGTAATTCGTGGCGAAGATGTCCCGCCCGGAGTAGAGCCGGGAGTCGTACTCCAGCCCGAACAGGTTGCAGATGGTGGGCACAATGTCGATGGAGGAGCAGGGGGTGTCCACCACGATGGGCTCCTGGATGGACCCGGACCACATGAGCAGGGTGCTCTTGTAGCGGGAGGTGTCCCCCTCCTGGTCCTCAAAGCCCCGGATCTCGTTGTAGTAGTCGGTCCCGGCCTTCTCGTCCACCAGGAGGTAGGGATAGTGGTCGCCCGCCATGACGATCAGGGTGTCGCCGGCGATGCCCGCCGCCTCCAGCTTGTCCACCAGGTACTTCAGCGCCAGGTCCAGCTCCATGTTGCAGGCGATGTATGCCTGAGCTTCCTCGGACAGGTCGGGGTACTTGGCCTCCACCTCCGCCCGGTGCTTGGCCGACATGTCGTTGCCGCCCCAGGTGTACAGGCCGTGGCCGCTGACCGTCATATAGTAGGCGTGGAAGGGGGTTCCGTCCTTCACGCAGGCGTCGATATAGCTGTCCGCCGTCTCCTCCATCATCTCCAGGTCGGATTCCGGCCACCATCTGTTGGCCACACTTTGGGCCATCTCCAGGCCGCTGCCGATGCCCTTGTAGTCATAGCCGAAGTTGGGGAGGTATTTGTCCCGGGGATAGTAGTCGAAGGTGTGGTCGTGCCAGGCGGGGGTGCTGTAGCCCAGAGGGGCCATCAGGTGGGGCAGGGTGATGGGCATGGACCGGCTGGCGCTGACCGTGGGGGCGGAGCCGCCGCTCATCCAGTTGGGGATGACGCCGGTGGTGACGGAGAACTCCCCGCCGATGGTGGACAGCGTCCAGTCCGGCTGGTAGAAGTTGTTGAACACGAAGCCCTCGTGGGTGAGCTTGTACAGGGTGGGGGTGAGCTCCTCGTCGATGGCGGCGGTGGAGAAGGCCTCGGCGGTGATGAGAATCAGGTTTTTGCCCGCGAACATGCCGGTGTACTCGTTTTTCTCCGAGGGGGTGAGGCCGGCCATATACTGGTGGATGTTTTGGATCGTCTCATCGGCTTCGGCCTCCGCCAGGGCTGTAAAGTCGATGTCCAGGGCGTTGGGGCCGGCGGGGACGGGCCGCTGGGAGGCGCTGGGGGCCGGACTTCCGGAGGGGGCCGCGGAGGGCGGGGCGCTCTCACCCTGGGAGGGAGCGGCGGACGGGGCGCCCACCGGGTCGTCGATGAAATCGCCCAGGGGGGGTGCGGGAGTGCCCGCCACGGCGTACTCCAGCTCCAGCCGGGCGGTGGTGAACAGGCCGAAGTGTGGGACGGCGGTGTTGGCGGTGAACTCATAGGTATAGTAGCTCTTCACCGGGCCCAGGGTGCACACCAGGTACGCGGTGAGCTGGCAGGCGGCCAGCACCGCCAGCAGGATGATGCGCACGGGCATTTCGTTCCCCTCGTCCGGCACTACCCGGCGGCGCAGGATGAGGAAGGCGATGAGGGGCACAAAGGACAGCAGGAGGAAGGGGATCATCCCCAGCACCACCTGGACCACGGTGGAGCCGAAGTCGCCGGCCACGTTTCCGGCCATCTCGCCCATAAAGCTGAGGCCGTAGTAGAGGTTAAAGGTGGCCCGGCACCCCCGCTCCACACAGAACAGCACCGTGCCCAGCACGAGAAGCACGCCGCCGGCGATGCGTCCGGCGGTTTTCCAGGGCAGCAGGTCCAGGATGAGGGCGATCACCAGCCCCGCCGCGATGGAAAACAGCGCGATGGGCAGCAGGGCCAGGTCAAAGAAGGGGGTGCTGCGGTCGAAAGCGCGGAGCAGCAGCTCGTGGTAGAGGAGGGCGGCGGGAAAGAACAGGGCGGGCAAAACCGGCCCGCCGGTGTTCCGCCGGCCGGTGTAGCCGGAGTAGGGACGATTCATCAACGGTCACTTCCTATGGTATACAGGGCATAATCAGGCGGTTTTCCACACTTTTATGCCGGTTCATGATGGTACCCATCATACCATAGAGAGGAAGAAAATGCAATTGTCTCCGCCAAAATTTAAGGAATCCTTCAAGGGCCTTCAAGGTCACGTCCCTGTCTGGATCTCAGCCCCGGTGTAGTAGTGGGTGAGGATATCCCGCCAGCCCGCGCCCTCCTTCGCCATGGCGTTGGCCCCGTACTGGCTCATGCCCACTCCGTGGCCGTAGCCGGTGACGGAGAAGGTAAACACCCCGTCCGCCTCGCTCACGTCGAAACAGGCGGACCGCAGGGCGAACAGGCTCCGGACCGCGCCGCCGGACAGGGACGCGCCGCCCAGCTCCAGGCTGGCCACCCGGCCGGAGGCGGTGCGGGTGAGGTTCTGGAACCAGGTGGAGGGCTCCCCGGACAGGTCTGCCCCCAGACCGGCCTCGCTCACGGTTTTTTTCACCTGGTCCGCCGTCAGGGTGACGGTGGAGCGGTAGTTGGGCACCTCCTCCCCCTCGGGGCTGTCCACAGAGACCAGGTAGGGCAGGGCCTTGCCCCAGACGGCCGCCGCGTCCTCGGTGGCTCCGGAGGCGGAGGAGAAGAACACCGCCTGGATGGGCGCGCCCTCGTAGGTGAGCACCTGGCCGTCGGTGTCCGCCACGGCGGCGGCGATTTTTGCGGTGTGGGCGGCGGCGGTCCCCTCCCCCCAGCGCTGGGCGGCGTCCTCGGGGGAGAGGTACGCCTGACAGCAGGAGGAGTCGGCGCAGATGTCCGCGCCGTCGGCCTGATGGCTCCGGGCGCTCAGCTTCCACAGGCTGTAGGTCCGGGCGCACACCGCCTGGGCCCGGAGGGCCTCCGGCTCAAAGGAGGCGGGCATCTCCGCCGCCACCACCCCCCAGAGATAGTCCGACAGGGCGAGCTCCCGGACCTGGCCGTCCCGGCCCAGCAGCCGCAGGGACCGCCCGCTGTCCCACTCGCCCGGAGGCGGGGCGGGCTCGGCCGTTGGAGTGGGGGCGGCGGGCAGGGTGAGCAGGTCCGGGCTGGGCTGAGCCGGGGCCGTGCCTCTGGCCTCCCCCAGGGCGGCCAGAGGCAGGAGCAGCAGGGCGGCGCTCAGGGCCAGCCCCGTCAGAAAGGGGGCGCGCAGCGCCCGCCATGTGTCCGCGTTTCGCAAGTCGAACACCTCGATTATTCAAAAATTTAGCGGATTATACGGGAAAAGCTGGGAATACTCGGGGAGGCTCATGACAAATTTGCATTGACGGGGCTTTGAAGTTGCGTTATAATGATTCTTATACGAAATTGGAAGCGAGACGAAGCGGACACCCTAGAGGAGGCGGTACATCATGAATATGAACATCATCGACAACCTGATTGAGGCGCGGAAGAAGGCCGTGGAGCAGTACAACACCTCGGTGGACTTCATCCAAGGGATATGCGGGGAGTTTGAGCGATATACCCAGATCTCTCCCCGGTACTATGAGAAGTACGACGTGAAGCGGGGCCTGCGCAATCAGGACGGCACCGGCGTGATGGCCGGGGTCACCCTGATCGGAAACGTGAAGGGCTACATCATGGAGGACGGGGAGAAGGTGCCCGCCCCCGGCCGGCTGCTGTACCGGGGCATCAACGTGGAGGAGCTGATCGACGGCTTTACCAGCGCGGGCCGGTTCGGCTTTGAGGAGACGGCGTATCTGCTGATGTTCGGCGGCCTGCCCACGGCGGAGGAGCTGACCCAGTTCCGGGAGATTCTGGCCTTCTTCCGGGAGCTGCCCACCAATTTCACCGAGGACATGATCCTCACCGCCCCCAGCCACGACATCATGAACAAGCTGGCCCGGTCGGTGCTGGCGCTGTACTCCTACGACCCGGACCCGGACAACAACACCCTGCCCATCGAGATGCTCCAGGCCATCCGGCTCATCGCCCGGTTCCCGGTGATCGTGGCCCACGCCTTCGCGGCCAAGAAGCACTATTTCGACCAGGATTCCCTGTACCTGCACCGGCCCCAGCCGGAGCTGTCGGTGGCCGAGAACTTCCTGTACTCCGTCCGCCACGACAACCACTTCACCCCGGAGGAGGCCCATCTGCTGGACCTGTGCCTGGTGCTCCACATGGAGCACGGCGGCGGCAACAACTCCGCCTTCGCCTGCCGGGTGCTGTCCTCCTCCGGCACGGACATCTACTCCGCCATCTCGGCGGCGGTGGGGTCCCTGAAGGGACCCAAGCACGGCGGCGCCAACATGCGGGTCATGGCCATGTTCAGCGACATTGAGGCCAATGTGAAGGACTGGAAGGATGACGAGGAGGTGTCCGCCTACCTCACCAAGATCCTGAAGAAGGAGGCGGGGGACGGCTCCGGCCTGATCTACGGCATGGGCCACGCCATCTACACCCTGTCCGACCCCCGGGCCATCATTTTGAAGAAGTTCGCCCGCAAAATGGCGGCGGACAAGGGGATGCTGGACGAGTTCGAGCTGTTCGAGCGGGTGGAGCGGCTGACGCCCGACCTGTTCCACGCCGTCACCGGCCAGGAGAAGGCCATGTGCGCCAACGTGGACATGTACTCCGGGCTGGTGTACAAGATGATGGACATCCCGCCGGAGCTGTACACCCCCCTGTTTGCCATCGCCCGCATTGTGGGCTGGTGCGCCCACCGGGTGGAGGAGGTCTACAACCCCTACGGCCGGATTATCCGTCCGGCCTACAAGGCGGTGGCCCCCAAGCGGTCCTTTGTGCCCCTGGAGGAGCGGGGCTGACCGTATCCGCACGAAATAAAATCCCCGCCCTTTCCGGCGTTATGCCGGAGGGGGCGGGGATTCTTCTTCAATGTATTCCACGATGTCCTCCACGCGGCAGTGGAGGATTTTACACAGCTGATTGAGGGTATAGGTGCTGACATTTTCGTTTTTTCGCAGACGGTCCAGCTGACCGCCGCTGAATTTATATTCTTTGAGCAGACGGTATTGAGAGATGCCCCGAGCTTTCATTGTGATCCAGAGCCTGTCATATACGATCACAGCCGCACCGCCTTTCCGACGAACTGCAATAATCGTATATTCTGCCCTTCCTATTGACAATGACCCATATTCGGGCTATAATAAAGTATACTTAAATAATGGATAGGAAGAGTTCAATGAAAGAAATCCGCGGACCTGATGCAGGGAGAAGGAAACTGGCATATCAGCAGCTCAATGGATTCACAAAAACGGAGGAAGAAGATGGGCAGAAAGCTGGGACGCAGGTACGGATCGGATTTCTTGTAGACGAGATATACCGTCATCGCCTCAATCTCTGCAACCGGGTCAGCTTGGACTTTGAAGATGAGGATTTGGAGGCCATTGTCACCGCGTATGAGCAATTGAGCCGACTATGCGCGGGATTCATGTATAACCAGGGATGGTACGATAGGAATCGAGGGCTGTAAAAAGGGCCTCCGCGCTGCGGAGGCCCTTTCCTTATATCCGTTTCCAAACCGCCCCGCCGGGCACGTCGGTGACCTCGATGCCCTGGGCCTTCAGCTCGTCCCGGATGCGGTCCGCCTGGTTGAAGTCTTTGGCCTTCTTGGCCTGGGCCCGCCGGAGCACCAGCCCGTCGATGGCCGGGTCGCCCTCCCCCTGGATGGTGAAGCCGTCCGTGCCGGTGGTTTTGGCCTGGGCGGCCTCCTTCTCCCGCAGGGCCGCCGCCTTGTCCAGCAGGGACAGGGACAGCACCTGGTCAAAGTCCGCCAGGACAGCCCGCTTGGTGGCGTCGTTCACCGGGGCCTTGAGCACGTCGTACAGGCAGGTGACGCCCATGGAGGTGTTCAGGTCGTTGCCCACCTGGGTGAGGAATTTCTCCCTGAACCCGGCCGCGGCCTCCTGGTCGATCTCCCCGTCCCCATCCTTGAGGGCGGCAATCCGCTTGATCAGCTTGCTGTAGGCCCCGGCGGCGTTGTCCAGGTTCTCCCAGGAGAACACCAGCCCCTTGCGGTAGTGGCTCTGGAGGCAGAAGAAGCGGTAGGCCAGGGGATCGTAGCCCTTTTCCTCCAGCAGGGCCACGGTGAGCTTGGTGCCCTTGGATTTGGAGATTTTGCCGGTGCTGGTGTTCAGGTGGTGGACGTGGAACCAGTGGCCGCACCAGGGATGGCCCAGATAGGCCTCGGACTGGGCGATCTCGTTGGTGTGGTGGGGGAAGGCGTTGTCGATGCCGCCGCAGTGGAGGTCCAGGTGCTCGCCGTTGTACTTCAGGGAGATGCCGGAGCACTCGATATGCCAGCCGGGGTAGCCCACCCCCCAGGGGGAGTCCCATTTCAGGGCCTGGTCCTCAAATTTGGACTTGGTAAACCAGAGGACGAAGTCGTTCTTGTTCCGCTTGTTCTCGTCCTCCTCCACGCCCTCCCGGACGCCCACCGCCAGGTCCTCCTCGTCGTGGGAGTTGAAGATATAGTACCGCTCCAGCTTGGAGGTGTCGAAGTACACATTGCCCCCGGCCACGTAGGCATAGCCCTTGTCCAGCAGGCCCTCCACCAGCTTGATGAACTCGTCGATGAGGCCGGTGGCGGGCTGGACCACGTCGGGGGTTTTGATGTTCAGCTTGCGGCAGTCGTCGAAGAAGGCGTCGGTGTAGTACTGGGCAATCTCCATCACCGTCTTGTGCTCCCGCTTGGCCCCCTTGAGCATCTTGTCCTCGCCGGTGTCGGCGTCGCTGGACAGGTGGCCCACGTCGGTGATGTTCATCACCCGGTTCACGTCGTAGCCGTCGTAACGCAGGAATTTCTCCAGCACGTCCTCCATGATATAGGACCGCAGATTGCCGATGTGGGCGAAGTGGTACACCGTGGGGCCGCAGGTGTACATCTCCACATGGCCGGGGGTGTGGGTGGTAAATTCTTCTTTTTTGTGGGTCGCGGAATTGTATAATTGCATAGCGGTTTCCTCCTCTATTTCTTTTGCTCCAGATATTTTTCATCCAGCAGCTTCTCCACCAGCTCCAGCCGGGCGGAGATGGCGGACAGCTTCTCCAGAGTGGGGTTGTTGACGCTGGTCTGGTCCACGTCGTCGGCGTAGTGGGTGGCCCGGCCTGCGATGCGGACAATCTGTGCGGGGATGCCCACGGCGGTGGCGTTCTCCGGGACCTCGGAGAGGACCACCGCGTTGGCGGCGATGCGGGCGTTGTCCCCCACCTTGAAGGGACCCAGCACCTTGGCCCCGCAGGAGATCAGCACGTTGTTGCCAATGGTGGGGTGGCGCTTGCCCTGGTCCTTGCCGGTGCCCCCCAGGGTGACGCCGTGGTAGATCAGGCAGTCGTCCCCCACCTCGGCGGTCTCGCCGATGACGATGCCCATGCCGTGGTCGATGACCAGCCTGCGGCCAATCTTGGCGCCGGGGTGGATCTCGATGCCCGTCCAGAACCGGCTCCACTGGGACACGAACCGGGCCAGGAACTTCAGCCTGTGGCAGTATAAAAAATGGGCCAATCTGTGGTAAAGGGTGGCGTGCACCCCGGGGTACAGCAGGAAAATTTCCAGCCTGCTCCGGGCCGCCGGGTCCCGGGCCTGATAGGCCCGGAGAGTCTCCCCCAATCGGGTCATAAAAAGGTTCCTCCTTGTCCAGATAAAAAACAAAGCCCCTCACGCCCGGAAGGCATGAGAGGCGGCGGTACCGCGGTTCCACTCTCGTTTCTCGCTCTTGGCCGTGACGTGGCCGGACGGAGGGCGCCCAAGTCCCCCTCGCTCCCGCGTGCAATTCGCCCATGGCCTCCCCGAGGGCCGCTTTCAGCCTGCGGCGGCCCCTCTCTGACGGTTTCGCGCCCGGACTACTCTCCGCGCTCATCGCGATATTTGGTTTTCATACTGTTTTAGTATACTATCACACCCGCCGGAATGTGTCAAGAGAGGGGCGGATTTTTTCCCGCCCTACGGCCCTCCTTGACAGCCCGGCCCAATCTTAAAGAACAAATTTTCGATTTCCGCTGGAATTTTCCGTCGAGGTGTGTTAATATATTACATTGACCTTATCGCCGCTCCGGGCGGCCGATTTCGAACGAGGTGAGTACATTGACCTTTTGGATGGCAATGGTTCTGGGCGTGGTGCAGGGCGTGGCGGAGTTTCTCCCCATCTCCAGCTCCGGGCACCTGTCCCTGCTGCAATACTTTTTCGGCATGGAGGAGCCGGACGCTTTATACAACATCCTGCTCCATTTCGCCACCCTGGTGGCGGTGTGCGCGGTGTACCGCCGGGACATCGCGGAGATGATCGTGGAGTTTTTCCGGCTGTTGGCCTCCCTGTTCACCAAGGGCGGGCGGCGGGAGCAGGGCAGCCCCCCCGAGGCCCGGCGGATGATCCTGCTGCTGATCTTGGGTACCCTGCCTTTGTTCCTGGTGCTGCCCTTTGACGACGCGGTGGAGGGGCTGGGGGCAAACCCGGTGTTCGTGTCCGCCATGCTGCTGGTCACCGGGTGCATCCTGTTCCTGTCCGACCGGTACGGCGGCGGGCGGAAAAACGGCCGCACCGCCACGGTGAAAGACGTGCTGCTGGTGGGCCTGGCCCAGGGGGCGGCCACCATCCCCGGCCTGTCCCGCTCGGGCACCACTATCTCCGCCGGGATGGCCCTGGGCTTCGAGCGCAATTTCGCCGTGCGCTTCTCCTTCCTGCTCTCCCTGCCCGCCGTGCTGGGGGCCACCCTGCTCAAGGTGGTCAAGGTGGCCCAGGGGGGGGAGCTTGACGCCAAGCTGCTGCCCATGTACCTGGCCGGCATGGTGGTGGCCGGGGTGGTGGGGTACTTCTCCATCTCCCTGGTGAAGCTGCTGGCG
>ERZ808040.384-NODE-384-length-39755-cov-7.476158_pt1 | contig 39755 bp, 23 predicted proteins | sample MGYA00380191_ERZ808040 | MGnify/ENA primary metagenome ERZ808040 (study PRJEB31490, sample SAMN06133395) | mouse gut metagenome | isolation source: J6 | host: mice | place: China: Chengdu | collected 2015-05 ...
TTTCATCATACAGACTCCTTATGTTTTTTCTGGACAATTAAACAATAAGCTAATTCTGTATGATTGGGAAGAGGGAGATTTCCTTCTTCCCTTATTTTTTTTGCCAACTATAATTTTACTCTAAGTCCAACTATCCAGACGGTCAAGGAACGAGTAGTATTTTTTCGCAAAGGGCGCGAAAAAATCTCCACTCTGAAACCGTTGACCGTCTGAATTTTTGCCGTTGCCATTTCGCCGCCGAAAACGGCTTCTAACTGTCCACAGGCGCGTTTTGCGCCCCTTTTCCTGCCCTGTTTCCTGCCGCGCTAAAAAGTTTTGCGTCAATAACTCAAAAAAGCACTTGACAAAACGCTTCATGACGGAATAATAGTCTGTCCGGAAAGTCATTTACCAATCCCAGGGCAGACAAAAGCGTTCCTGCCTTTGTCATTTTCCGCCCAAAAGTAAAACTGTACATCTGCGTGTAAAAATGGTATACTATGTATAATTCCGGGCTGTCCGGGCCGCGGGAAAAACGGATTAGGGAGGATGCTATGAGTATTACCAGAAAAAGCTTCGGTACGACGAAGGCGGGGGAAAAAGCGACGCTGTATACGATGACAAACGCGAACGGCATGAAGGTATCAGTGACGGATTTCGGGGCCAACATTGTGGAGATCATTGTTCCGGACAGGAACGGAAAGATGGACGATGTCAATCTCGGGTACGATTCCGTGTCCGGCTACGAGAACAACGGGCCGGGCTACGGTTCTTTTCTCGGACGCGTGGCAAACCGGATCGCAGGTGCCTGCTACGAGGTCGGCGGAGTGCGTTATACAGCGGAGAAAAACGACGGAGAGAACTGTCTTCACAGCGGAGCGAAAAGTTATAACAAATATATGTATGAAACGGAGCTGATCGAGGAGGAGGACAGCGACAGCGTTGAATTTTCGAGGCTCAGTCCGGATATGGAGCAGGGCTTTCCGGGAAATCTTGACCTTACCGTAACCTATACCCTGACAGGCAGCAACGAGCTTGTAATCGAATATTTTGCTGTTTCCGACAGGGATACGGTACTGAACCTGACAAACCATTCCTATTTCAACCTGCGCGGTGAAGGAAGCGGTACCGTGCTTGATCACAAGGTATGGATCAATGCGGACAGCATTACCGCAACGGACCCTGGCCTGATCCCGACCGGAGAGTACCTGGATGTCACAGGTACGCCGATGGATTTCCGCACCATGAAGACAATCGGACAGGATATCGGTGCAGATTACCAGCCGTTGAAGGAGGGCTTCGGATACGATCACAATTATGTACTGAAGCATACGACACCGGGGGAGGTCGAGAAGGCCGCCGAGCTGTATGAGGAGACAACGGGGCGCTGCATGGAGGTATTTACGGATATGCCGGGCATGCAGTTTTATTCCGCAAACCACATATCCGGTGCGGAGGCGGGCAAAGGCGGGAAAATTTACCGCAGCCGCGATGCGATCTGTTTTGAAACGCAGTTTTTCCCGAATACGTTAAACATTCCGGAGTTCCCGGGCGGAAGAATATCGGCGGGGGAGGAATTTGAGTCCGCAACAATCTATCGCTTTTCTGTGCGCTGACAGCACACAGCGCCTGCGGAACAATCTGCATGACGACTGTCCGGAAGAGACAGCCGGGGAGGAGCCTGCTGCCGCAATCCCGGGAAGGGTACCCATGCAGGGCAGGAACCCGGAAGAAAATACGCAGAGAATTGGATACAGAACGGACAGACGGATAAAGAGGCGGTAATGAAAGAAACGGAAGTAAAGAAGTGATATCAAAGAAGCGGCAGTAAAGAAGCGGTAAAAAACAGAGGCGGGACGGACTTTCTTCGAACCCTTCCTGCGATGTGTATCCGGCAGGGAAACGGACGGCGGAAGACTTTGCCCGCGGTAAGTTCCGGCGGACAGCCTTATGGCCTGTATGCGGCACAGTCCGGGCATACAGCCCGGAAGTGCTCTGCAGAAGAGCGGCAGGCGGCGGCCCGCTGCAGCGGAAGGAGACGGGGCGGCATGGTTTTGCAGAGGGTTGAGGAACAGAAGAAAAAGGCGGAGGAGGTACTGGCAGAGCTTCGCCGGAAAAGAGAGAGCAGGGCGGAGGAATTCCGCGTCAAATACCGGAAATTCAGCGACCGCGTTCTGCGGGAGGAAAGAGTAAATCAGACAATATTTGTCGGAGTCCTGATGCTCGAAATTTTCATGCTGCTGAAGACTCTGGGAGGAAAGGCTTACGGAACCGGGGTACAGGGCGGAACGGCTTATGTCGTGATTGCGCTGCTTCTGGTCGGAGCGGCGGCAGCGGCCGCCGGCATGCTGAAGCTTCGGAAGAGCCGCCTGTTCCGCTACGCGGTATACGGTTCGTTTTTCTTGGCCTACGGGCTGGTTGCGGCCGTATCCGAAAATGTGACGGATATTTTCCTGGCGATACCGATGCTGTCCGTTACGGCGCTGTATTATGATATAAAATTTACGCGGCGGGTCGTTCTGCTGGAGTCAGCGGTATGCCTTCTTCGCCTGGCGGCCAGAGGCAGCGCCGGAAAAATCGACAATACCGAGCTGGGCATTCTCTTTATCATGATAATGTTTCTGGTCACCGTAATGCGCACCACGGTGCTGGTTCGGCGATTTGAGCACGATGCCCATCACACGATGCTGGATGAAAAGAAGGTGCAGGAACTTATGATGGAGGATATTCTGTCCACAGCGGATACCGTGTCGAAGGGGACGGATGCCGTCGCGGAGATTGTGAATAATCTGCGGGAATCCTCCAATATTGTATACAATTCTCTGCAGGAGATCGCCACGGGAACGCAGATGACGGCGGAGAACGTACAGCAGCAGACCGTGATGACGCAGCAGATTCAGGAGGCGATCGGGGCGGCAAGGGAGCTCTCGCAGGAAACGGTGAAGCTTGCGCAGAACTCGGCCGGCAGGGTCGAAGAGAATCTGGGTGTTATGGAACAGATGAAGCGGCAGGCGGAAGAGATTAACGGGAAAAATACCGAGGCGTCCGAGTCGATGAGGAAACTGCAGGAAAAGACAAAGGAGGTTCAGGATATCACGGGGGTTATCTTCAGCATATCCAAGCAGACGAATCTGCTCGCGCTGAACGCTTCAATTGAGAGCGCAAGGGCCGGAGAGGCCGGGAAGAGCTTTGCTGTCGTAGCCGAGCAGATCCGCGAGCTGGCCGAACAGACAAGAAAATCCACGGAGGACATTGCGCGGATCATTGGAGAACTGCGGGATAACGCAGGCGAGGCAGCCGAAAATGTGGAGGCCTCCGTAAGATCGGCGGAGCAGCAGAAGCAGCTGATCGACGACGCATCAAAAAGTTTTGCGCAGATCAGCAGGGATATGGGGACGCTGTCAGGCAATGTGGATGAGGCGGATCAAAAGATTTCAGCGCTTGCGTCGTCAAACGATACGATCGTGGAGAACATAAGCCAGCTTTCCGCGACGAGCGAGGAAATTACGGCTAATTCGCAGGAGGCTACCGGAATCAGCAGGGAAAACAGCGCCGACGCGGATCGTGCGACCCTGCTGCTCGGGGAGGTGCTGCAGACGGTAAAACAGCTGGAGAGATATCACGAGCAGGGGAAATAGCAGCGGAACTCGTCCGACGGCATGGCAAAGCGAATGTTCGAAAACGGCGTACCGCTGCTGAAACAAAAAACAGAGGGTCGTCTCCGGCGGACAACCCGGCAGAAGCTGTCCGTCAGATATGCCGCTGTCCGGCTGACATGGTGTTCCGCTCCTGCGGATAATCCCGCAGGAAACTGTCAAACTATTAATAGAAAAGCTGCCGGTGCGGCATTGCGGAATGTGCCGGCGGAATGTTTCGGCAGAAAATATCGCGGAAGCGGTGAAAGAGAGAAAAGGAGCCTTCGAAGAACTGAAAGAAGGGCAGTTCAGACAAGCTGAAAGTTAATAAAACAAAAGTAGCAAAGAGAACTGAAAATGCGTAAATAGAATGAAAATGCCGTTTAATCGGCGGAATGCGAGGAAAGAATGAAAACTTGGCAGGAAATGCTGACACCGGCCTACGAGCTGATGTATGAGGAAGAACTGAAGGACAGCAAGAGCAGGGGAGCCGTGCTCCGGCATGTAAAATCCGGCGCGCGTATATGCGTACTCTCCAATGAGGATGACAACAAGGTATTCAGTGTGGGCTTCCGCACGCCGCCGAAGGACAGCACCGGCGTGGCGCATATTCTGGAGCATTCCGTGCTCTGCGGCTCGGAGAAATTCCCGCTCAAAGATCCGTTTGTCGAGCTGATGAAGGGCTCGCTCAATACCTTTCTCAATGCGATGACCTATCCGGATCACACCATGTACCCGGTGGCCAGCTGCAACGACCAGGATTTTAAAAACCTGATGGATGTCTATATGGATGCAGTCTTTCACCCGAACATTTATCACAGGGAGGAAATTTTCCGTCAGGAGGGCTGGCATTATGAGGTTGCAGAAGACGGAAATCTCAGTATAAACGGCGTTGTGTACAATGAGATGAAGGGAGCCTTCTCCTCTCCGGAGCAGGTGCTCTGGCGGCTCATTATGAACTCGCTGTATCCGGATAACGCTTACGGCGTATGTTCCGGCGGTAATCCGGAGGCGATTCCGGAGCTGACTTACGAGAATTTTCTTGCGTTCCACAGCCGTTATTACCATCCGTCCAACAGCTATATCTACCTGTACGGAAACATGGATGTAAAGGAGAGGCTTGCGTGGCTGGATGAGGCATATCTCTCGGCATACGATGCGATCGAGGTCGATTCGGATGTTCCGGAGCAGAAGCTCTTCGGCGGCGTGCGCGAGGTAACAAGCAGCTATCCGATCGCCGAGGGGGATGACCCGGCAGGCAAGGCCTATCTGAGTTATAATGTGTCGGCCGGAAGCTGCAGCGACGTCAAGCTGTGTACCGCTATGGACATATTGAATACCGTACTGCTCTCGTCGGTTGGTCCTCTTTATCAGGCGCTTGTAAGATCGGGGATCTCGCCTAATATTATGAGCTCGTTTCACGACGGCATCAAGCAGCCGTTCCTGTCGATTGTGGCGCAGAATACCGATCCGGCCAAGAAGGAGGAATTTCTGAAAGTGATCCGCGATACGCTTGAGAAAATTGCGGATGAGGGCGTTTCGGAGCGGTCGCTGCGCGCTGCCATCAACAGCGCAGAGTTCCGTTACCGCGAGGCGGATTACGGAAGTTATCCGAAGGGGCTTATACTCGGCCTGATGTCGATGAGCAGCTGGCTGTTCAACGAAAACGGAGCATTTGATTATCTGCGCGGCAATGAGCTTTACGCGGAGCTGAAAAAGGAGATCGGAACCGGCTATTATGAAGAGCTGATCCGCAGGTACATGCTGAATCCGGAGCATGCGGCCGTACTCACTCTGCTGCCGGAGGCCGGGCTGGTCGGCCGCAGGGAAAAGGAGCTGAAGGAGCGTCTGGCCGGCATCCGTGCCGGAATGACCGACGAACAGCTTGAGGAAGTGCGCAGGGCGGAGACAGCGCTGAGAAAATATCAGGACACTCCGGATACAAAGGAGGATCAGGAACGTCTGCCGATGCTGCAGCGCGCTGATCTGGAGAAAGCAGCCAGGCCGATTATCGCACAGCCGGAAAGTGAAAAAGGGTTAAATATCGTGAGCCATAAGACATTTACGAACGGAATTGCTTATGCTGCCCTGAGCTTTGACGTACATGATGTGCCGCGGGAGAAGGTGCCTTATATCGGGCTGCTGTGCACGGTGCTCGGCTATATGGATACGGAAAATTACAGCTACCGCGAGCTGGACAACGAGATAAAAATTGAAACCGGCGGGGTTACAACCGAACTGGAAGCACTGCTGAAGGAAAACGACGCGGCATACTACCGCCCGGTATTCACTTTCCATGTGAGGGCCCTGTACGACAAGCTTGAAAAAGCGTTTGAGCTTGTGAATGAGCAGATCTGGCGTACGAAGCTTTCAGATGCCGCGCGTCTGAAGGAAATCGTGATGGAGCTGAAGGCGAGAAAGCAGATGGAGCTCAACTCCGCCAGCCATTCGGCGGCAAGGCGCCGGGCGCTTTCCTACCTGTATGAGAAGAGCTGTTTTGACGATCTGACCCAGGGCATCGGCTATTACCGTTTTATCTGCGGGCTTGCCGAGAAATTTGACGGGATGGCAGAGGAGATCAGCTCCAGCCTGAAGGAGCTATGCGGCATTATTTTCTGCCGCAGCAATCTGACGGTCAGCCTGACTGCCGAGGAAGGGGAGCTGCAGCGGGCGAAAAATGCGCTGGCGGTTCTGGCAGATGAGCTTCCGGGCGAGAGCATAAGCGGGGATTTCCGTTTCCGGCCGGCGAATTTCGGTTTTGTTCCGGAGAAAAAGCAGGAGGCCTTCACCTGTCCGGGTCAGGTTCAGTACGTGGCAAAATGCGGCAACTATTTTGAGACCGCCGAGAAGATTACGGGAGTGCTGGATGTTATGAACAAGGCGCTTTCCATCAACTACTATTGGGATAAGGTGCGGGTTCACGGAGGTGCTTACGGCTGCATGAGCGGGTTCGGCAGCATCAACGGAACGTATACGGTCGTATCTTACCGCGATCCGAACCTGGCGGAAACGATCCGCGTATTTGACCAGGCCTGGGAATACCTGCGCGATTTTGACGTGGATGAACGGGAGATGACAAAGCTGATTATCGGTACGCTGAGCGATACGGACATGCCGCTTACTCCGCAGGATCTCGGCGCGCGCTCGTTCTCGCTCTACATGTCCGGAATTTCGTTTGAGACGCTTCAGAAACGCCGGGATGAGCGGCTTGCGTCCTGCCCGGAGGATATCCGGGCATATGCGCCGATGTACCGAAAGCTGATGGAGCAGAACTGCCTCTGTGTGGTCGGCAGCGAAGCGAAGGTGGAGGAGAATAAGGAGCTGTTCCGGACGGTGGAGGCGCTGTATTGATGGAAGAAAACCGGAAATCCGGCTTTGCGGCGCTTGTCGGCCGTCCGAACGTAGGAAAATCAACCCTGATGAATCTTCTGATCGGGCAGAAGATCGCGATCACTTCCAATAAGCCGCAGACAACCAGAAACCGGATTCAGACGGTTTATACCGAGGCGCGCGGGCAGATTATTTTTCTCGATACGCCCGGAATTCACCGGGCAAAAAACCGGCTCGGTGAGTATATGGTGACGGTCGCGGAGCGCACACTCTCGGAGGTGGATGTAATCCTCTGGCTGGTTGAGCCCTCCGGCTATATCGGCGCAGGGGAACGGCAGATAGCGGAGCGGCTTGCGAAGGCGGACGCTCCGGTGGTGCTTGTCATCAACAAGATTGACCGGGTAAAAAAGGAAGAGATCCTGAAATTCATCGACGCTTACCGGGAGCTTCTGGAGTTTGCGGACATCGTACCGGTGTCCGCGCTCCGCGCGGAAAATACCGACCGGCTGCTGGATGTTATTTTCAAATATCTCCCGGAAGGTCCGATGTACTATGACGAAGATACGGTGACGGATCAGCCGGAGCGTCAGATCGTGGCGGAAATCGTGCGGGAGAAGGCGCTGCGCCTGCTGAGCGATGAAATTCCCCACGGCATTGCCGTGGAAGTAGAGCGGATGAAGGACCGGCCGGACGGCAGGCTTGTTGATATCGAAGCGACCATTGTCTGCGAGCGGGAATCCCACAAGGGCATTATTATCGGCAAGCAGGGCGCGATGCTGAAAAATATTGGCACAAAGGCCCGGATTGAGATGGAGGAGCTGCTGGAGCGGAAAGTCAATCTCCGGCTGTGGGTGAAGATCCGAAAGGACTGGCGCGATTCCGATACGATGATGAAAAATTTCGGCTACCGGATGGACGAGCTTTGACGAAATTGGGCTGGAAAGAATTTGTAGTTTAAAATTCCGATGTGCGGTTAACCTATTATCGTAACAAGTTGCGATAACAGGGAGGCGCGGTTATGGAGAAACGGGAAGACTGCTGGAGGCGGTTTGAGAGGACGGGCGGCGTGATGGACTATCTGAATTACACCGCCTGTACCAAAGAATCGTTCCCGGAGGAGGACGAGGTAGAGGAAGATGATTGGAACGGTCACCGTGAACGGGATGGTGCTGTCGGCCATGCCGATGGGAGAATACGATAAGCGGCTGGCGATACTAACGGTGGAGCGCGGGAAAATCAGTGCATTTGCGAGGGGAGCGAGGAGACCGAACAGCTCCCTTCTCGCATGTTCGCAGCCGTTTTCGTACGGGGAGTTTACCGTGTATGCGGGGCGGGATTCCTACACGGTCAGTGCGGCGCAGATCGAAAATTATTTTCCGGGCCTGCGGCAGGAGCCGGAGCGGGCTTTCCTCGGCATGTATTTTTGTGAATTTGCGGATTATTACACGAGGGAGGGAAATGACGAGCGGGAGGTGCTGCGGCTTCTGTATCAGTCTCTGCGGGCACTGGAGAGCGGGAAATTTTCTCCCTCGCTTGTGCGCCGGATCTTTGAGCTGAAGCTGATCGCCGTCGAGGGCGAGGCGCCGCAGGTATTTGAGTGTGTCCGATGCAGAAGGAGGCCGGGGAGCGCCGGCAGCCGCGGTCCAAACGTCCGGGATGGAGAAGTCCAACCGGACAGAGAGTGCGGGCCGGAGGAAGAGAAGCGTACCGAAGATGGCAGGGAAGCGGATCAGCCGGCAGCGCAGGATGCGCTTACCCATTTTCTTATGAGGCGAGACGGCATGATCTGCGGCAAATGCGCCACGGAGCTTGATGCAGGCCCCGGCGGGGAGACCGGGAATGCCCAGTGCCGGCCGGTCAGCGCCGCCTGTCTTTATGCGATGCAGTATGTCATCGGCACGCCGAGCGTCCGTCTTTTCCGGTTTGTGCTCAAGGAAGAGGTTCTGGAGGAATTTGCCGCCGTGGTCGGGCAGTACATAAAAAAGCATGTCGACCGGGAGATGAAGGCGCTTCAGGTGCTGGAGTCGATGTCGCCGTAAAAAGTCAGATTTTTCTGTACTTCCTGGCAAATATATGATACAATTATAGGACAGAAGGGGTTATCCCGGATGTCAAAGGCGGTGAGCAGGCTGGTAATACGGAAATATTTTTCGATAAAAAGACTACAGCCCGGGATGAAAATAGACCAGGCAATTATTGACCGGGCGGGAAGAGTGCTGATTGCGCGAAAAAGCACGCTGGATGAGTACGCAATTGAGGCGCTGGGCAGAATGGGGATCTCGGGAGTCTATATCCGCGAAGGTGAAGAGGACCCCGAGCCGGAGGATAAGAAACCTCCTCTTTCTCCGGCCATGCAGAAAAAATTTGATCAGGTCAGGGTGGAGGATCCATCCAAGGTGCGGCTCACGGAAAGTGTGCGCATGCGCGTTGCGGAGGGAATTAAGTATCTGTATCAGGATGTGAAATCCCAGAATTTTACAGATGCGACAAAGGTAATTACGGACGATCTGATGAAGGCGATCGACGACAATGAGGCGGTTGCGGTGGATATCAGCGCCCTCAAGGTGAGCGACGAGTACACCTTCAAGCACAGCGTGGATGTGGCGACCATGTCAATGATCGTCGCAAAGCGGTACGGCTTCAGCCAGCAGCAGGTATATGAGATCGGCATAGCCGGGCTGCTGCATGATATCGGGAAATCGCAGATTCCAAATGAGGTGCTGAACAAGGCGGGGAGGCTGACGGACGAGGAATTCACACTGATGAAACAGCATTCGGTGTTCGGCTACCGCATTCTGATGGAGAAAAACGAGCTGTCCAACGATATCCGGCTGGGCGTGCTGCAGCACCATGAAAAGATCAACGGCAGGGGCTATCCAATGGGAGTGGATATGTCGAAGATCAGCCCGTTTGCGCGGATTATCTCGGTGGCGGATATCTATGATGCGCTTGTGACCGAGCGCCCGTACAAAAAGCCGTTTTCTCCGCGCGACGCGGTGGAGATGATAATGTCGATGACGACCGAGCTCGATATCGACGTGATGCGCTGTTTTATGGAGAGCGTAATTCTCTACCCGGTCGGGACGGATGTGGCGCTCAGCAACGGGGAAAACGCGCGTGTGGTCGAAAACAGTCCGATCTCGGCACTGAGGCCAAAAGTGCTGGGACTTAAGAGCGGTAAAGTGTATGACCTGGCGAATGATCTGGGGTGTGCGAATATTATAATTTTATAAAGATCAGGAGGAAAAATCATGTTGTACCTGCCGAAACCGATTTCAGATTTCCTCTCTGCGGCAGACATAGAACCTGTAAGCGGCGGAATGTCCGCGGCGGATGTCTACCGCTGCAGGAAGCCGGGGGAGGATGCAGTCTTTTATCTGAAAACGGAGACGTGGCGAAAGCCGGTGGCGGACGAGCACCTTCTTTACCGCTGGCTTTATGAGGGAAAACGGCTGCCCGTGCCCGAACCGCTGTTTTGCCTTGAGGAGGAAATTCCCGTGTGCCGGGCGGGGGACATACCGGAAGCCGTGGGCAGCAGGAAGGACGCACGGCGCGGTTATCTTCTGCTTCGGGAGGCGAGAGGGGAAATCCCCTGTACCGGGAAGTATTATGCTGACCCGGCGCGTCTTGCGGGCCTGGCGGCAGAGGGAATACGGCTGCTGCAGCAGGTGGATGCCGATAACTGCCCGGTCAGGGTAAGTCTTGATGATAAACTAAAGAGCGCGCAGGAACGGTTAAGGCGCGGCGGATACAGGGAATTGAATCCTTTGGTTCCCTACACGAAGGATTTTAAGGATCATGCGGAGATATTTGACTTTTTGGTTCGGAACCAGCCGGAAATTGAGCCTGTTTTTATCCACGGGGATTACTGTCTCGACAATTTTTTTACGGACGGGGAGCATGTGACCGCGTTCATTGATTTTGGGAACGGCGGCGTAGGAGATGGCTATCAGGATATCGCGCTGTGCGTGCGGGAATTAACGCAGGATTGCCCGGAGGCGGTTACGGAGTTTTATAGGAGCCTTGGGATACGGGAGGTGGATGAGGAAAAGCTGAGGTATTATATTTTGTTGGATGAGATGTTTTGAGGAAGATGCATGGGAGGGATGGCAGAATTTGCCTTCCCCGCTTTTTTCTGCCTATTGGCATTTCCTTCATGATTTTGCTGACATATCACGGTCAGGAGCCATACCGGTAAAGCCGGAAACATCTTCTTTTATAGCTTCTCTTAAAAAATATCGAAACCTTCTGCTTTTCTTTTGTCTGCAATATTGATAAAATGTGAATCAATGATCTGGAAGCAGTATTTGGGCTATTTATTTCTTCAGCGAGTATTTTTCCCAAATCAATGCGATGTCATCCCTGCTGATATGCTTGGCTTTTTAAAAAATATTCTAACCAGTTGTCATCTAATTTTTCTGGTTCAGCATCTTCATTCAGTGAAACTAAAGCTATGGATAAAATATTATGTTGATTTTGATATTCTTTAATCAATCTGCGTGCATTACTTATAACTGCGGCCTTGGTAAGCACAGGCATTTTTTCGTTATTTTCTATTTGCTCTGTCAGATAATTTTCTGCTTCTAAGTGATACTTTTTATTTGCTTTTGGAATTGATTTTGGATTTGTTTTTGGAATTGCTGCCCGGATAATAGCACCTCATATTTGTCTATGGTTTTTTCTGAAAGGCTTCCGGCAGATGTAAATGCTTCCCTGACTTTTCCCGTTCCGCAAAATTTCTTGACACTTTCCACATTCCCCGCTATAATATCTTCATAGAATGCAAAAATGCATTGATCGGAAGTAGTACATGTGCGTATGCGGCTCAGAGAGAAGACAGGGACGGCGGCACGGGCGCAGAGCGCGTTCGGCGGGCGGTTCATGGTGGAAGTCTTTACGCGGCGGCATGGAAGGCATCCGGGAGCATTCCTTTTGAGAGGGAAGGCCTTGCAGGTTCGGAAACCGGAAAGACGGGGTTTCATTTTTTGGTTTTCTTGTACTGTTGTGTTTTCCGCATTAGGAAGGAACGGGTTTCTACCGTTATATGGAAGCGGCTGTATGGCCGGTCGGAGTGCAGAGAAATCTGAATTTAGGTGGTACCACGGACTCATGTTCGCCCTAAGCGTTACGCTTGGGGCGTTTTTTAATGCATACGGAGGCGAAAAGGAAAAATGCAATAAAAAGCATTCCGCCCGCCCGGCAGTAAAAAACATGGTATCCGCCCAAAACAGCATACCCCGGACATTGTCGGTAAAGCGTAAGGGGCATAGTGAGCGAATACATGATTGCCAAGTACCGGCAGGGGGCATGCGGACAAGGAAAGGAGCGAATCAATTATGGAAAAGACGATGGACAAAATTGTAGCACTCGCAAAAGCGAGAGGATTCGTGTACGCGGGTTCCGAGATTTACGGCGGGCTTGCAAACACCTGGGATTACGGTAATCTCGGTGTGGAACTGAAAAATAACGTAAAGAAAGCATGGTGGCAGAAATTCGTGATGGAAAGTCCGTACAATGTCGGTGTGGACTGCGCGATCCTGATGAATCCGCAGACCTGGGTGGCTTCCGGGCATCTGGGCGGCTTTTCCGACCCGCTGATGGACTGCAAAAGCTGCCATGAGCGTTTCCGCGCGGATAAGCTGATCGAGGACTGGAGCGCGGAGAACAGCTTTGTGCTCGAGGAATCGGTTGATGCGTGGAGCAATGAGAAAATGCAGGATTTTGTGAAGGAGCATGAAATCTGCTGTCCGAGCTGCGGAAAAAAAGACTTTACGGAGATCCGCCAGTTCAACCTGATGTTCAAAACCTTCCAGGGCGTGACGGAGGATGCGAAGAATACGGTTTATCTGCGTCCGGAGACGGCACAGGGAATTTTTGTAAATTTCAAGAATGTTCAGAGAACTTCCCGCAAGAAGGTGCCTTTCGGAATCGGCCAGATCGGAAAATCCTTCCGCAACGAGATTACACCGGGTAATTTTACATTCCGCACAAGGGAGTTTGAGCAGATGGAGCTGGAGTTTTTCTGCAAGCCGGGTACGGATCTGGAGTGGTTTCAGTACTGGCGCGGTTTCTGCCGCGACTGGCTTCTTTCTCTGGGCATTAAGGAGGAAGAAATGCGCCTGCGCGACCATTCGCCGGAGGAACTCTGCTTCTACAGCAAGGGCACGACGGATATCGAATTCCTGTTCCCGTTCGGCTGGGGCGAGCTCTGGGGCATTGCGGACCGCACGGATTACGATCTGACGCAGCATCAGAATACCTCCGGGCAGGATATGTCATATTTTGACGACGAGACGCAGGAGAAGTATATTCCGTATGTCATCGAGCCGTCGCTCGGTGCGGATCGTGTAACGCTGGCCTTTCTGTGTGCCGCCTATGACGAGGAGGAGCTGGAAGGCGGCGAAATGCGCACGGTGCTCCATTTCCACCCGGCGATCGCCCCGGTCAAGATCGGCGTGCTGCCGCTCTCCAAGAAGCTGAACGAGGGTGCAGAGAAAATCTATGCCGAGCTGTCGAAAAAGTATAACTGCGAGTTTGACGACCGCGGGAATATCGGAAAGCGCTACCGCAGGCAGGATGAGATCGGCACGCCGTTCTGCATCACCTACGATTTTGACTCCGAGACGGATCAGGCGGTGACGGTGCGCGACCGTGATACGATGGCGCAGGAGCGTGTGAAGATCGAGGATCTGAAGGCATATTTCGAGGATAAATTCGACTGGGAAATTAAGACGGGAAAATAAAAAAGTGCGTATAGCGCCGGCGGGCATTCTGCGGCGGATGAAAAACATGGCGTCCGCCGCAGCGGGACAAAATGCCCTGAGAGAGGGATTATGGATCATAAACTGACAGGCAGTGTTTTAAACTATCTGTGCGAGCTTCTTAAGCATAATCGCCGGTGGCTTCCGGCAGAGCACTATGCAACGGGACTTTCCGTGCTGGAGCAGTTCAGGGCCTGGCAGGAAGAAAGAAAGCTTTCTGCAGAAGAGCTTTATATGCTGATCATCTGCGGGGACGGGGATGGAATTTTCGAGTATGCCGAATCCGACGTGCTCCCGGGGGAAGAGGAAATCCATATAGTATGGGAGGTTGTCCTGTCCGTTCTGATGACCGTGGTGCGGCTTGCGTTCGAGGAAGAAGGAACCGTCTGCCCGCAGGATGTCGAAATTATCAGTCCGGATCGGATCGGGGACTTTTACCGGCGGATTTTCGACGGAAAAACATCTTTGGCGCAGCTGTTCGACTGTTTTTGCAGGGAGGTGTGTTTCTGAGGGCCTTCAATGTGTCCGTGCGGTGGAAAAATCTCTATGGATTAGAAAAAAAGAGTTTTCAAGGAAAAATTTATATGTTATAATAATGCTTGACGACTGGGAAGGCGTTTCTTTTGGCGCGGCCTGAAAACAAAATTTCAAGTGTCCGGTCATACAGTAGCCGCTTTTCGGGCTTACGCGAATATGCTTGCGGCCGCAGTGCATATTATCCGGGCGGACAGATGTAAGCCTATGTCTGTGCCCGCACTGCGGACAGCGGTGCAGAAGCAGGACAGGCCGTCGGGAAGCGCAGGACAGTCAAAATTTATCAGGAGGTAATTTCCAAATGGCAAAGAAATGGGTATACTTGTTTACCGAAGGTAATGCGAGCATGCGCGAGCTGCTTGGCGGCAAGGGCGCGAACCTTGCCGAGATGACCAACATCGGTCTTCCGGTGCCGCAGGGCTTCACGATCACCACCGAGGCCTGCACGCAGTATTACGAGGACGGACGCAAGATCAACGATGAGATTATGAGTCAGACCATGCAGTTTGTTGCGGAGATGGAGAAGATCAACGGCAAGAAGTTCGGCGATCTCAAGAACCCGCTCCTTGTTTCGGTTCGTTCCGGCGCGCGCGCTTCCATGCCTGGTATGATGGATACCATCTTAAACCTTGGCTTAAATGATGAGGTTGTTGCGGCGATGATCGCAGGCAACCCTGACCCGGCATTCGAGCGTTTCGTATACGATTCCTACCGCCGTTTTATCCAGATGTTCTCGGATGTCGTTATGGAAGTCGGCAAGAAGTATTTTGAGGCGCTCATCGACAAGATGAAGGAAGAGAAGGGCGTTCAGTTTGACGTTGAGCTGACCGCTGCAGATCTGAAGACTCTGGCAGAGCAGTTCAAGGCAGAGTACAAGAAGCAGCTCGGCAAGGACTTCCCGTCCGATCCGGTAGAGCAGCTGAAGCTCGCGATCGAGGCAGTATTCCGCTCCTGGGACAACCCTCGCGCGAACGTATACCGCCGCGACAACGATATTCCGTATTCCTGGGGTACCGCTGTCAATGTAATGCCGATGGTATTCGGCAACCTGAACAACGAGTCCGGTACCGGCGTTGCGTTCACCCGCGACCCTGCAACCGGCGAGAAGAAGCTGATGGGCGAGTTCCTGAAGAACGCGCAGGGCGAGGACGTTGTTGCCGGCGTGCGCACCCCGATGCCGATCGCGCAGATGGAGCAGGAGTTCCCGGAGGCATATACGGAGTTCATCAAAGTCTGCAAGATGCTGGAAGACCACTATCACGATATGCAGGATATGGAGTTTACGGTTGAGAACAAGAAGCTCTATATGCTGCAGTGCCGCAACGGCAAGAGAACCGCTCAGGCTGCTCTTAAGATCGCATGCGATCTTGTGGACGAGGGTCACAAGACCGAGGCGGAGGCAGTTGCGATGATCGATCCTCGCAACCTCGACACACTGCTTCACCCGCAGTTTGATACAGCTGCGTTAAAGGCTGCAACACCGCTTGGCAAGGGCCTCGGCGCTTCCCCGGGAGCAGCTTGCGGCAAGGTCGTATTTACGGCTGAGGATGCAGAGGCCTGGGCCGGCAGGGGCGAGAAGGTTGTTCTTGTGCGTCTTGAGACCTCCCCGGAGGATATCACCGGTATGAAGGTTGCTCAGGGTATCCTGACCGTCCGCGGCGGTATGACCTCCCATGCAGCCGTTGTTGCGCGCGGTATGGGTACCTGCTGTGTATCCGGCTGCGGCGATATCGCGATGGATGAGGAGAACAAGAAGTTCACGCTGGCAGGCAAGGAGTTCCACGAGGGTGATTTCGTATCCATCGACGGTACGACCGGAAATATCTATGCCGGCCAGATTGCTACCGTTGATGCGACGATCGCAGGCGAGTTCGGCCGTGTTATGGCATGGGCGGACAAGTATCGTAAGTTAAAGGTACGCACGAATGCGGATACGCCGTCCGATGCAAAGAAGGCCCGTGAGCTCGGCGCCGAGGGTATCGGTCTCTGCCGTACCGAGCATATGTTCTTTGAGGAAGACAGAATTGCTGCATTCCGCGAGATGATCTGCTCCGATACCGTGGAGGAGAGAGAGGCTGCACTCGAGAAGATTCTGCCGTACCAGCAGAGCGATTTCGAGAAGCTCTACGAAGCGCTTGAGGGGAACCCGGTAACGATCCGTTTCCTTGACCCGCCGCTCCATGAGTTTGTTCCGACCGACGAGGCTGATATCGAGAAGCTTGCGAAGGCTCAGGGCAAGTCTGTTGAGACGATCAAGACGATCATTACCTCCCTGCACGAGTTCAACCCGATGATGGGTCACAGAGGCTGCCGCCTTGCCGTTACCTATCCGGAGATCGCGAAGATGCAGACGAAGGCTGTCATCCGTGCGGCGATCAACGTACAGAAGGCTCATTCCGACTGGACCGTAAAGCCGGAGATCATGATCCCGCTGATCTGCGAGATCAAGGAGCTGAAATTTGTGAAGAAGATCGTTGTTGAGACGGCGGATGCGGAGATCGCGGCATCGGGCATCAAGCTGGAGTACGAGGTTGGTACGATGATCGAGATCCCGAGAGCGGCTCTTACCGCGGACGAGATCGCGAAGGAAGCAGATTTCTTCTGCTTCGGTACGAACGACCTGACCCAGATGACCTTCGGTTTCTCCAGAGACGATGCGGGCAAGTTCCTGAACGCTTACTATGACACGAAGATCTTCGAGAACGATCCGTTTGCAAAGCTTGACCAGACCGGTGTCGGCAAGCTGATGGAGATGGCGATCAAGCTCGGCAAGCCGGTAAATCCGAATATGCATGTCGGTATCTGCGGCGAGCACGGCGGTGATCCGTCCTCCGTAGAGTTCTGCCATAAGATCGGGCTTGACTATGTGTCCTGCTCGCCGTTCCGTGTGCCGATCGCAAGACTTGCGGCAGCGCAGGCGGCGATTGCGGCAGAAGGAAAATAGATTACAAGTATATGTATTTTATGACACTTGTTGTAAAAAGGGCGAATGTACAGGATTTTATGGCACATAGACCTGAGTATACAAAGACAAACAAGTGCAAGGATATTATATTTAAAATCTATCTATAAAGAATTGGGGAAACTGAAATATAAAGGTTTCCCCTTTTTTATAAGGTTTTCACTGAGGATTATATTCTTTCGAGAAAAGGATATAGTTCTTTTTTCGTGACAAAATTTATTTAAAAGGAGGTCATGACAGTGACAAACACAGCGTTAAGAGCAGGGGCGCAGAGCGCCGACAACACACACCTGGTTTTTGCAAACGAGGAACATGAGAAGTTTTATTATGAAAAATTGGAACAGGCGAGGCATCAAGACGGTTGCCATAAGGCACTGATTTACATTCTCGGTATTTCAGAGGACACAGGAAATCAATTCCTCCTGCAATTCCCGGTCTAACCGTAGCGTTATGAAGATTGACAGACGAACTCTTGACAGCCGTTATTTTTTGTGGTATAAATTAAAAAATTGAACACAAAAGCTATGATAAGAAATAGTAAGCATCCCGGATTTTCAGAGAGAAGGCGGCCGGTGCGAGGCTTTATGAAAAGATGCCCAACCTATCTTTGAGCTGCAAGCTGAAATAACAGTAAGCCTCGCCGGGTTCTCCCGTTACAGAGATATGGCATCAGATTTTCTCTTGTGCCAGAGAGTGCGGATTATTCCGATTTTAGGTGGTACCACGGACTTGTTTATAGTTCGCCCTAAGCTGATATAATGTCGGCTTAGGGCTTTTTTGTGTTCAAAACAAAATACGGAGGTATCCTTTATGAAACTGGAAAAACTTGTTGGAGATCGTTTCCGGGAAAGACCATCAGACTGCAACATTGACAGCCATGCTCTGATGGTGCGCGGCGGCTACATGAAGTATGTAGCAAACGGTATTTTTTCATCCTATATGCCGCTGAAAAGAATTACACGGAAAATAGAGCAGATTATCCGTGAAGAAATGGACGCTGTTGACGGGCAGGAAGTTCAGTTTCCTGTCGTTATGCCGGCTTCTATCTGGCAGGAATCCGGCAGATATGAGAGCATTGGTAAAGAAATGGCCCGCTTCCATGACCGCAGTGGAAGTCCTCTTGTGCTTGGTATGACACATGAAGAAGCTGCTGTTCATCTTGTGCGTGATTACGGACAGAGTTATATGAAATATCCTTTTATGGTATATCAGATACAGACTAAGTTCCGCGATGAAGCAAGACCGAGGGCGGGACTGATTCGTGTTCGTGAATTTACAATGAAAGATGCCTACTCTTTCCATACCAATCAGGTAGATTTGGAAGATTATTACGACAAGTGCCGTAGGGCTTATGAGCGCATCTATGCAAGAGTAGGAATACCGCAGGTTATTTCGGTCGCTTCCGATTCCGGTATGATGGGCGGTAATATTTCCCATGAATTTATGCTGCTCACTCCTATCGGGGAAGATTCTATCGCTATCTGTACGGAATGTGATTACCGTGCGAATATGGAGGCGGCAGAGTGCATTATCCATAACGAAAGAAGGGATGCTTCCCAGGAACTTGTTTTGGTACACACTCCGAATATTCATACCATTGAGGACGTTTGTGAGTTCCTGAATTGTGATGAAAAGAATTCCTGCAAGGCGGTTGTTTATCAGCGCAATTCGGATGACCATTATATTGTACTGTTTATCCGTGGCGATCTTGAGGTGAATGAAACCAAACTCAAAAATTATTTGGGGTATGACATCCATCCGGCAATTATCACCGAAGAAAGCGGACTTAACGCCGGTTATATCGGGCCGGTTAATCTAAGCGGCGATTTCACTGTTCTGTATGACCGTTCCCTTAATGGAATGAACAATCTTTCCTGTGGTGCAAATGTTTACGAATATCACTATACCGGACTGGATATGAAACGTGATATAGAAAGTGCAGAATACCATGATTTTGCTAAAATACAGGAAGGCGGTATCTGTCCGCATTGTGATAAACCTGCGGTTACAGTATCCCGCGGCATTGAGGTGGGCAATATTTTTCAGCTCGGAACCAAGTATACCAAATCCATGAATATGACCTATATTGACGCCAATGGAGAAGCGCAATATCCGGTTATGGGATGTTATGGTATCGGTGTCGGCAGACTTGCCGCTTCCATCTGTGAGGCTCACCATGATGATTACGGTCCGATTTGGCCTTTGGCGGTTGCGCCGTGGCAGGTACACCTCTGTGCGGTTCGTGCGGATGATGCCGAGGTTCAGGCTTATGCCGACAAGTTGTATGAAGAACTGCAAAACAAAGGTGTTGAAGTCATTTATGATGACCGCAGGGTTAGTGCCGGAGTCATGTTTTCAGATGCCGACCTGATTGGTGTACCATTCAGAGCAATTGTCAGTCCCCGAAATATAAAACAAAATATTATTGAAATTGTTTCGAGAGATAAGAGTTTATCTATTAATGTTTCTATGACTTCGGCAGTAGAAGAAATAATGAAAATTTTGTCAGCGGCCCAAAATTGTCCTAATATGTAAAACGGACAATTACTTATGTTCCATCTATGGAGAGTAAAAAATCATGGGGCAGCAAAAACGGCTCTAAACGGTATTATGAGCAGAGAAACCGTGATATTGTTAATCTGCACCGTAACAGTGTGAATATTGATGAACTTTGTGGACGTTTTACTTATTTTATGATACAATTCATAAAATTATAAAATCAGATTTACAGGGCTTTATCCAACCAAAAAGGGTAAAGCCCTGTTTTCGGATAGAATGGTTATAATTGTTTTCCGTCCTTTTTTTCAAAGCTTAAAAATTTATAATGGTATAAGTTAAGAAAAGCCAATATTGATACTGTTCAATACCTGGTTCTTTTTTTGGAGGATGCTGCCAACGATATGCCGACATCTTTAGGCGGTTTGGTTATTGTAATTCTTTATTACATACCATTTCGTATTTTGCGCTCATCAGGTGACACAAAGATACCGATTTTTTAAGCTGTATGCAGTATATTAAATATGTGGCAGGGCAAAGCATTGAAGAAATTAAGGCTGTCATTGAGAAAAGAGAGCCAGTACTGGCATAATCACAGTAACTTAATAACACATACCGTCAAGCAGTGAATTTATTTATTGACTCAAAATAATCAGTAGTGACGGACATGCGGTACTTTTTGAATCGTGACGTCATGAATTTGCAGTTCTATTACATAATGGGGAATAAAAAATGAAGATTACAACGTCTATAAAAACTTTGTTTAAAACTGTTCTCTGTATTGATAAAAGAAGTTTATTTATAGGTATTACTTATAACCTGATAAAACAGCTCATGAATGTTTTCTATGGAGTATATTTTGTCAGGATGATATTGGTTGGATTGGAGACACAAAAAAACATTGGTCATATATTGATGGTACTTGTGGTTATGTTTTTGATTAACGTATTATTTGGTCAATTTGACCAGTATTACAAGAATGTGTATATACCTATTTTTAGGTTAAAAGTTGATGGTTATGTGAATGAAAAGATTATACGGAAAGCTAATTCTATTTCATACGACGAGGCAAACTCACCTCAAGCGTTAGACCAATACAATAGGGCAATAGAGAATTCGTCAAAAGCAATAATGCAATCATATCAGGCAATTTGTTTATCATGCGGATTATTTGAAGCTTTTATTATGATTTTATATTACATTATCAAAGTAGATGTATTTGCGATTGTTCTTTCGGCTTTTCCGCTGTTATATTCCTATTTTTTAGCGGAGAAAAGTGAAAAATTGAAGTATGAACTGAATAAAAAACTTTCATTGTTTACTAGGAAAAAGGATTATGCAAAACGCGTACATTACTTGCGGGAGTATGCAGCTGAGTTCAGAACGACGAGAATAAGTAACGTTATAAAGGATATATATCAGGATGGGGCTGAACAGATCGAGGCTGGGCATCGAAAAGAGGGTAAACGGATTGCGGGGATTTCATTTGCAGAGTTGTTTTTGGGAGATGCGATATCTATGATCTTGCCGCTGGTGTATGTGATTGTTCGTATGCTATACGGTGCCAGTTATTTAATGGGGGATTTTATTGGGATAGCGCAAGCAATTACAATTTTTAGCTCAGATGTAGAATGGATGCTTGATACGATGATCGAATTAAAGTCCGCATCGCTATATATTAATGATTATAAAAATTATATTGAACAGGAAGAAACGCAGGTAAAGAGGGAGAATAGGATAGACATATCGAATGGTTTTGACATTAAGTTCGAACATGTGAAATATCAATATCCGGGAAGTAAAGAGGGTACCTTTGCGCTTAATGATGTTTCTGTTGAGATTAGAAGTGGAGAAAAAATTGCGGTAGTTGGTGAAAATGGTGCTGGAAAAACAACATTTATTTCGTTGTTGGTAAATTTGATATCTAGTAGTAGCGGCAGCGTTTTGCTGAATAATCTTGATATAAATTTATATGAGCGTGATGAATTGAAATCATTTTTTGGAGTGGTGTTCCAAGACTATCACATTTATCCAGTATCCGTAAGGGACAATCTGTCAATTAATGGGGCAATTGCAACCTCGGAAATAATAGAAGCCATACAGAAAGTGGGACTCCAAAATCGAATCCATGATATAGATAACGTAATCGGAAAGGAACTCAGTGATAGAGGGTTTATGCTGTCCGGAGGTGAACGGCAGAGATTGGCGTTAGCACGTATGATAGTAAATGATTTTCCGGTGGTCATATTAGATGAGCCGACAAGTGCACTGGATGCGCAGGCAGAGAGAAAGATAAATACGATTATTCTGGATGCGCTGAAAGATACAAATCGCACTTTGATTTTTATTTCTCATAGATTGTCGACTACGAAATTGGTCGATCGGATTCTGGTGTTTGATGATGGTAGGATTATTGAGGAAGGAAATCACAAGGAATTGTTGGAAAAGGAAGGGCTATATTCAAAATTGTATAATGAGCAGAGTAATATGTACAAGGGGCGGAATATATGAAAAAATATGTGTCAAATTTTTTGAGGATTACAAATAATAATTTTTATATGATGAGAATAGTATATCAGATTGACGCAAAATATGTGTTGGTTACATTGTTGCTTCGTGTAATATCTGGTTTGCGTACCTCTTTTCTGTATGTATATTTACTAGGTATGGTACTGTATTGCGTCGAAAATAAGATGGAAGGAAAATATATACTTTGTTTTTTGGTGTTGAGCAATTTGTTTTTTGCAGTTACATTCGCAGCAGAGGCGTATTACAATCATACATTGAAACCTTTCCATCGAGAGCGAATAAGTTGTCGGTTACAGCAAAATTTTTTTGAGAAATTACGATGCGCAGATATGTCGAATTATGACCAGACGGATACATATACGATGATTGCATTAGCGAATGATGAAATTTCAGTACGGCCGTTGTTAGTAGTGGATAATTTGTTCCAGGGAATAGAATGTTTCGTTGCTACATTCGTAATAATTTCGGGGACTATTTCGACTAGTTGGTTTGTATTTGGAATTTGTGTTGTGTCTTTTCTTGCTGGGATATTTATAACAAACGTAATGTCAAAAAAGATCGTTCAACATGATGAAGTTATTAAAATTAAGGATAAAAAGCTTTCGCTTTTACATCGCCTATTGTACCTTCCGGATTATGCAAAAGATACTAGGCTTAGTCGTATACATGATGTGTTTTTGGCGGAGTATAATGCAGTTATAAAAGAAAAAGAGGAAGTTGCTGAAAATGATGGAAGGAAAATTGCTAAGTTATATCTGATTCAAAAAATTTTTTGCAATGCGTTTTGTATTGACTTTTTGATACCGCTATGTCTAAGTATTGCTGTTCTGGCCTTCGGACGTTTGTCTGTTTCAGCATTTGTTATAGCAATCAATGCCAGCGCTCAAATTCAATTAAGGTTGGATGATTTGGTGGCAGCAATATCCGAGTATTTAAAAAACGGGAGATTTACAGAAAGAATCCGTAGTATAGAAAAAATAAAATGTGATATTGAAGAATCAACAGGGGATTACTTGCTTGGGGAGATGCAGGAAATATCATTAAAAAATGTTTCTTTCTTTTATCCTGATGGAACATTAGGTTTGTCGGGGATTGATCTGAATATTCGAAAAGGGGATAAGATAGCCATTGTTGGCAGCAATGGTTCTGGAAAATCAACCTTAATTAAATTGCTGTTACGGTTCTATGACCCAACATCAGGAGCGATTTTTCAGGATAATACTAATATAAAAGACTTTGACGTTTCTGCATATAGATCGCAGTTCGGCACTGTTTTTCAAGATTTTAACATGTATGCAACGACAATTCGAAACAATATATGTATGGGCGGTGAAGTAAACGAGGAGAGAATAAGAGAAGCACTGAATAAGGCGGGACTATCAAGTGATATATCTGATTTCGATGTACAGCTAACAAGAGAATTTGATGAGGATGGAATACTTTTTTCGGGGGGACTCTTACAGAGATTGGCATTAGCTAGAGTTTTTTATGAAAGTAAAGATATTATAATTATGGACGAACCGACTGCTGCGTTGGATGTTTTTTTTGAAAGGAAATTTTATGATATAATATTTGAGAATTTAAAGGAAAAAACAATTATTTTCGTTTCTCATCGTCTGTCTTCAATTACTTCCTGTGATAAAATAATATATATGGAGCGCGGGAGAATTCTGGAAGAAGGAACGCATGATTGTTTGATGAAACTAAATGGAGGATATTATGAATTATTTAATGCTCAGTTTAATTAGGATTTTTGGGTGAGATTTTAATTTGCTGCGGGTTTTGACAGGTATTTCTGGCGTGACATTTAGACGGGAAGGAGAAATGTCGGGAATATTTGCGCTATTTTGAGTTACAAAAGCTATGGAATGGTGGAATACTAAAATCTGCAAAAAGTATGTCATTCCATGAAATCCCCGGAAGGATTCCAAAAAATTGATTATTGTAGAAAATTGTAGATTTAGGAAGAAAAGATATCTTGGATTTTACTGTAATATATGGAGATAATTTTGAAAATGTGATATAATTTCATAGCAAACATTGAAATTGACTTAATATAGTGAAGAAGGGAGGGAAAAGAATAATAATTATAAGCCAAGATTGATGTCTGCAAAGGTATGTTACGAAAAAGCATTATTTTTTGGAGGGTTTGCCATTATGAAGAAACAATGGAAAAAGCTGCTTGGCAGTATATTGACGCTTGCCCTGTTGTTCGGGTTGATGCTTCCATGCGGCAGTGCCGAGGCGGCGCAGGAGACGCTGTTAAACACCTATGGGTCACTGTTCGGTTATTCCGGGACATGCATCAATCTGAGACAGCTCCGCGATGCGCAAACACTGGCGCATGTCAAGTCGCAATATAACAGCATTACGCTGGAAAATGAGATGAAGCCGGATGCAATGCTTGGCTATGCCCCGAAGCTTATTACAAGAGAAGCGGCAATCAATGCAGGCTACTATGTACCGTCTTCCTGCACGGAAACCTATCTTCCGGCGATTAACTTTGATACGCTGGACGAGGTGCTCCGGATTTGCTATGAAAACGGACTTTCCGTGCGGGCACATACCTTGGTATGGCACAGCCAGACACCGGACTGGTTTTTCCGTGTAGGATATTCCAAAGATTACGGCTATGTATCTGCCGCGCAGATGGATATCCGTATGGAGTATTATATCAAGTCCGTTATGAATCATGTATACACAGGCAAGTACGGCGAGATCGTGTATGCATGGGATGTTGTCAATGAGTACCTGCATGCGGAAAATTCGGGATGGCAGGAGATTTATGGAGGCGTAACCACCTCTCCGGCGTTCGTAAAGCGCGCGTTCCAGTATGCTTATGACTGCATCAGCTATTTCGGCTTAACGGACTCTGTCAGCCTGTTCTACAATGACTACAATACATACATGGAAGTGAATGATGTCATCAAGATGATTCAGTATATTAACTCCGATAAAAAGCTTTGCAATGGAGTTGGTATGCAGTCGCACCTTGGAACAACCTTCCCGACCGTGGAGTATTATACCGCAGCGCTGCAGGCTTTTGTAAACGCAGGCTTTGAGGTGCAGATCACGGAATTGGATGTCGTAAACAAGGACAATGTTGACCAGGCAAATTATATGTACAATTTGATGTCAAACATTCTGAAAGTCAAAAAGAACGGCGGCAACATCACGGGCATTACCTTCTGGGGTATTTCCGATGATGTTACATGGATTGATGACGCGACACCTCTACTGTTCTCAACCTTAGGCGTTGCAAAGTATGCATATTATCGTGTGCTGGAAGCTTACAAGGATGCGGGCTATAATGTCGGCGGTTCGGGCTCGGCCGGAACCCCGTCCACACTGGCGAACGGCTGGTACTATATTAAAAACGTACATTCACAGAAGTATCTGCAGACAGCCGGAAATGTTGGCGGAAACAGCGTGAATGTGGAGATCGGCACAGGCTCCGGCGCGGCAGGGCAGAAGTGGTATATAACAAATTTAGGGGACGGATATATTACCTTGAAGAATGGTCACGGCTATATGCTGGATGTACAGTACGGAGTCAATGAAGACGGAACCAATATCCAGACCTATTCTGCCAACGGTGCGGATGCACAGAAATTCAAGCTCATGAAAATCACGAATACCGGAGTGTACGGAATTGTCACAAAGATTTCGAACGATGCAAGAGGGCTTGATGTTTATAACTGGGGTTCGTCGGACGGCGTAAATGTGTGCCAGTGGACCTATTACGGCGAAGAGAACCAGCAGTGGGTGTTTGAGCCTTGCAATAATTAGGGGTTCGGACACAAGAGAGGATAAGGGGCGGCTGCGCAGAAGCAGCTGCCCCGAAAGAAACCGTGAAGCATATCCATCCGCTTCAATCATTTGCATTGAAAACATCTGTAATCTGCAGTTCGCCTTTTCGCAATCTCATAACGACATCCGCCTGCTTTGCAAGGTCGTGCGAGTGTGTTGCGATGATCACACATTTGTTCATCTGATGGGCACACTCTTTCAAGATGTTTGTGATCCCGGCAGCCGTATCTTCGTCGAGATTTCCGGTCGGCTCGTCCGCAAGGAGAATGCCTACGTCAGAAGCCAGCGCGCGGGCGATTGCTACCCGCTGCTGCTGCCCGCCGGAAAGCTTAAGGACATTTCGTTTCGCTTCTTCTTTTGTAAGCCCTAAACGCGCAAGGATTGGCAGCGGGGGCAGTTTGGAAGTCAGTGCCACATTCTCGGCAGGTGTCATATAATCAATCAAATTATAGTTTTGGAAAATGAAAGCCACATTGTTTTTGCGATGCCAGGCAAGGCCTTTTTGCCCGATATCTTCTCCCTGAAACAATACTTGCCCTTCCGCCGGGCTGTCCAGCCCGCCGAGCAGGGAGAGCAGGGTTGTTTTTCCGCATCCGGACGGACCAAGGATTGCATAGATCTTTCCTGTCTCAAATTCTGTCGATACATTTTTAAGAATGGTTTTGTTTCTGTCATAAGAATATTTCACATTACGGGTTTGAATGATACTCATTTTGGTCTCCTCCTCAACTCATTTTTGCAAGAATATCTTTCGGTTTTGAGTGTACGACAGGCCATGTCGAAGCAAGAACCGACACTGCAATCAGAAAGATACCAATCACACAGAAAGCGGGGAAATAGGCGGCATCCATGTGTACATGGAGATTGGTTGTTCCCGTGGTAATTCTGGATACGAGAATTGCTCCTGCCTTTTGGGCGGTGAGATTGCTGAATGGGATCGCTGCTGCAAACGATATCATGGCCACAGCAAAGGTCTCTGTGAAAATCTGCAAAATAATATTCGCCTTACTTTTCCCTATGGAGAGCAAAATCCCGATTTCTTTTTTGCGTCCCCTGATCCAGATCGTCAGAAGCAGGGTCAGAACCGCAGCACTGACAATGCAGACAATGATAATGGTTGTGTTCACTAATTTCTGCAGGGACGTAAGCGGAGTGGATACAACATCATATTCATCCGTATCAATGGTGAGTTTTAAGGTTTTGCCTTTAAGCTCCGGCAGGGCCGAAATTTTGTCGTAGACATTCTGGATGTTTGCGGGGTCATCTACAAAAATGGTTAGATGCTGGTAATAATCAATGTTAAATATGTTTTTGAAAATATCCTGCAGAGCCGCATAATCAATATAGCCCCAATTTGCCGGAATATCGCTGACCGTATCTTCATTTCCAAAACTGCCTTCGGTTCCGTCAAAAATCCCTATGATTTCAAATTCCGATATGGAGTCGGAATCCAGCGAATACATTTTGATTTTATCCCCAACCGACAGTTTATTGTAGTCGGCAAGTTGTTTTGAAATTAAACATGTATATTTATCGTCAGGCGTAATATGTCTGCCATCGACTAATTTATATTTGCCGCTCAGGAAAGATTTGCATTTTCCGGATGACAGTGTCACGGTATAAATCGAGGGTTCCCCGTATGGGGTATAGCTTAATTCATAGGTGGCAGGCAAATAATCGAAATTTACCCCTGCGCCGTAATAAGCAGCTGTTTCCTCGACATTGTAGCCTGCGACACCGTCAACCTTGCTGATCGCATCCACTTGTTTTTGTGTAATCTGATCACCGCTATAAGTAGCTGCTGTTCCCCAGTCATACTGTTCGTTTTTCCATGCTGCCGCGTCTTTGTCAATATCAAGCATGATTTTTCCGCCGATCGCAGTCCTCACATCTGCGGTTGCCCCCTCGGCTGCATCGCGTATGGCGATTCCTGTAAGTATAAAAGCCGCAATAACCGTCAGTACCAGAAATAATATGATCGTCCTGCAGCGTTGTCTTAAACAGTACAGCCCGGCTCTTTTTATAAAAATCATTCCGTTATCCCCCTTAGCTCATTTTTGATAATATTTCTTTCGGTTTCAGCCTCATAATCATAATGGAAGATCCAAAAGCTGAAACCATTATTACAGTGATCTGGCACAAGTAAATCAGCGATGTTTCCAGGATGCTCAGCGAAAGATAATTTCCGGTTGGAATACGGCCGCCCGCACCGGTGGCGAGTGTTTCATCGTTCAGCAGGCTGTTTTTTAGATCACCAAAAATACGGTTCCCCCAGAAACTTGCAGCGCCATAAGAAACGATGCGGGATATGACAAGCGCAAAGATTACCACAGCCAGCACTTCAAACAAAAATCCCGCTGTGATCTGTCTTTTTGGTATCCCTGCCGCAAGCAAAATGCCCGCTTCCTGCATGCGGCCGCGCATACGCATGGTAAGCAGCAAGGTCAAAAATGCTGCACTGACAACCGACACAAGGACAATCAGGGCTTTTACCAGACCGCCAAGGGAAGACAGGCGGCCGGCGATCTTGAGATACTGAAAATCATTGGTACGGATAAAATGTATTGTCCAGTCAATCGACTGCAACAGAAGGACATCGTGAGTAATGCTGTCCAGTCTGGCGGGATCCGTAATGTAAAAGCCCACTTCCCCCGTGTAAATACCGGTTTCGCTTTCGCGCAGTTCATCGAGGACATCGAGGCTCGCGTATATCTCGTTCTCAGCAATACCAGCCGTTGGTTTATTCGGGCTGCTCCCCGCATTCCGTTTGTATATTCCGGATATCTCCACTTGGACATAAGCTGTTTTGACCGGTATTTCATCAATGTACATGCCATCCTTATTTCCGAATTTTGCGTGGGTTAACGTCAGCGTGTCGCCAACTGACAGATGATTGGCGCTGGCCAGCGCATCACTGATCAGGATTTTCCTGTTATCGGTTTGGGTGATATGTTTTCCTTCTGCCAAAACGGCGGTTTCATCCGTAAAATCAGGGGCAAGTGCGGAATAGCGGAGTGCCGTCACTTTTCCCATATTATTTTCCGCGTTATGTTTTTCGCCCCGGATAAATTCAATGGCATCGCTTTTGGCAAAACCGTAATTGATGGGATTATAGTATTTGATTCCGCCGGTCTGCATAATCTGATTGATTTCCTTTTGGGTAATGCGGACATTGTTTTCCTTTACTTGTGTTTCGCCGTTTTCATCCCTTGACACTTCGGTGTTTGCCCTTATATGGAAAGCCGCCCCGACAGAAGTCCGGATATCTTTTGACAGCCTCTCAGACGCACGCAAAACACCAAAGCACAAGATTAGAAAAACCGTTGTTATAAATACCACCAAAAACAGGCGGATGGTTTTTCCCTTTTTCCGCAGCAGGTAAAGCAAAGCTCTATGTGTGTAATTCATCTGTGTTTCCGCTCCTTTCTGTAATCTGTTATACAATTCTTTTGTTAGTTTTTGATTTGCTTTGTGTAAGGCTTTGATTCGCTTGCAAAAAAGCCGCCGGCGGCTGCCGGCAGCTTTTTGCATAATAAAAGTACTATTCATATATAGAGAAAAAAGGCGACACCCTGCTCTGTGTTCCGGATACCGTAGGCCATACCGTGCAGGTCAAGAATTGTTTTAACAATATACAGCCCCAGCCCGCTTCCGCCGGTAGCCTTGCTCCTTGATTTATCTGCCCGGTAAAAGGGCGTAAACAGATGAGGAAGGTCGTCTTCCGGAATGGACGCTCCTGTATTTTCAATAACAAGGGCAACTGCGTTTCCGCATGGCTGCAGAGAGATGAAAATATGTTCTCCGCACAGGGAATGCCGGACGGCATTCCCGATGATATTGGACAAAGCTTTTTTAAAAAGATTGACATTCACAGAAATAACGATATCCGTACCGATATTTTGATGGATCCGGATATCCTTATCCCGTGCAAGCGGCAAAACAGCCTGTACGGTGCCCTGCGTCAATAATTTTAACGAAACCTCCTGCAAAGTCCCCTGCAAGTCCATACTTTCCATTTTGGAGATGGTAATAATTTCCCTGACTAAATGCTCGATATCTTCTGTGGATTTCAGTGCTTCGGGCAGATATTTATCGTGGTTTTGGTAATCCCCGTAACCCAAAAGCATATTCTCAATCTGCCCCTTTAGTATGGTGAGGGGTGTTTTTAACTCGTGGGATACTGCCGCAAAAAAATTTCTGCGTTGTGTTTCCAGAGTCTTGAATTTTTCCACATCATCTTTCAGCCGGCCGTTGGCATTTGTTAATTCTTTGATTGTTTCCTGCAACCGGTCTGCCATAGTATTCAGGCTGGTTGCCAGCACGCCAATCTCATCGTTGCTTTTTATATCACATGTCCAAATTGTATCAAGCGATGTCATGCGCTTTGAAATCTGGCTGATTCTGGCAATCGGGCGGACGATGACCCTGCTGCAAATAAAGGCGCTGAAAAACGACAGCAAAAAGATGATCGCAAGGACGGCAGGCAGGAAGCGGAGCATGAGGACGGAAATCAGATCCGCTGTCTGCGGCAGGGAGGAAACTACAAGTGTGTATTTTGAGGTACTCTCCGAAAAAGTAATAAGCGCTGCAAAGCTTGATATTGATACATTTTGTTCGCCTGCCGTATTGATCTCGCCAAAATTCAGGGTTCCTCCCTCGCTGCGGAGAATTGCCGCGGAATTGTTTTGGATGCAGAAATTATAAATTTCTTGGGCGGCCTCCTCATAGCGCATATTCTGCAGTTTCGAGACAAGGATTTCCATGTTGGAATACAGCTGTTTGTTCGAGGTAACCCGGTATTGTCTTGGCAGCACCGTCAGTACAATTCCATAAATCAGCATGCTGCAAAGGATAAGGGCAGAAAACACCCATAAAAATACTTTAATGCTTAAACTGTTTCGAATTCTCTTTCGCAATCCGGTATCCCACCCCCCTGACGGTTTCGATATAATCTACATTCAATTTTTTCCGCAAATTCATAATATGGAAGTTCACGCCTTTTTCATCTCCGGCAAAGTCATATCCCCAGACGAGATTCAGCAGGTCATCTCTTGTAAACACTCTCCCTCTGTTTTTTAGGAATAGCAGCAGGATTTCAAATTCCAGACGGGTAAGCGATACTTCGTTCCCGGAAACCGCAACCTTACGTTCCGTTTCGCTCAAAGTGATTTCCCTGTAACGGACCGTGTCCGGCGGCGTGTTGGACGATGCCCGGCGCAGGAGGGCTTCCACGCGCTTTAAGACGAGCTTGATGGAAAACGGTTTTGTGATGTAGTCATCTGCCAGCTTGTCAAAGCCTTTCACCTGTTCATCTTCTGTATCCAGTGCAGTTAAGAGGATAATCGGGACCTGTGACTCCTGGCGTATCATCTCACATATGGTATACCCGTCGATCTTTGGCAGCATGATGTCCAGCAAAATAAGGTCAAAATCATGGCGGTGAAACATGTTTATGCCCTCCAGCCCATCCAATGCGGCAATCACTTCATATCCTGCAAAGGTGAGCGGCTCGGATAATATTTTTTGTATTGCCGGCTCATCTTCAACGATCAGTATTTTCTTCTTCATATGCAGACCTCCGCCTTGTATTATAGCAGGTGTTTATTAGTTTTCGGTTAGGTTTCTTTTTTCATTTACCAATGGTTTTTCCGGAGCACTTCCGGTATTCCGACGGTGAAAATCCCTTGTGTTTATGGAAAATCCGGCTGAAATACAGCGGATTTTCGTACCCTACGATGCGGGCGATCTCAGAGACCGTATACTTTGTTGTCTCCAGCAGCATCTGTGCGGTAGTGATGCGTATGGATATGATATACTGCGCCGGCGTAAGGCCGGTGTATCCGCGGAAATTCCGGATGAACCAGCTGATGCTCATGCCGCGGGAGGCGGCATATTCCCGGATGCTGATGTCTGTATTGTAATGATCATTAAAATATTGGGCAGCGGCATCCATTTCGCCGTCCAGATACTCATTTTTTAAAATATGGGCTCTGGTAAGCTGGCGGTGGAGCAGGATGAGCAGGTGACGGAGGAGGAGTACAAGCATTTCTTCATAGTCCTTCTGGCACCGCTGCATCTCGTATATCATTCTTTTAAATATTCTTTCGTATTCCATCGAAGCTCCCGAATACAGCACGCGCATATCATCTTGGATACCGTAGCTCCTCAGAATATTTTTGACATTGCCGCCTGTAAAATGTACCCAGTATACTTCGGTCTTATCCGTGGCATAGTATTCATATTTCTGGAATTCCTTCGGGCGGTATAAGACCATATGCCCGGCGGAGACAACCGTATCATTTTCTGCATTATCAAAATGAAAATGCGCTGTCCCGGCACAGACATATATAATCTGGAAATCCAGCCTTCCCCTTGGGCGGTAGGTGGGCAGTTTCGGGTGTCTGGACAGCCGGTAAGTGCCGCAGCTGCCGACGACTAAGGGTTTTGACTTATCCTTAAAGTCAATGTGGGAATTGTGCAGATATCCAGAATTTAAATACATGTGTGGCACCTCCGGGATCGTTGATGGAAATATTGTATCATTTTGTGCATATATTGTCAAATCGCAGGTATGGACTTATGCTGTATTAAATCATACAATAAAATCAGAATATAGGCGGGAAAACGGAAAAACAGCCTTTGTGGTGACCGGGATAAAGAAGGCTGGAAGAACAAGAAAATGCATATGCAGGGAGGTGGAAAAAAGACTGGGAGGGAGAAAAATCATAACTGTGGGAGAGGGCGGTGGGAGGTCACATACGGAACTTAAAACAGTATGTGACCGGACAGTGCCGGGAATGATTTTTAGGAGCGGAGAGGAGAAAAATCATTCCATGGGAGAGGGCGGTGGGAGGTCACATACGGAACTTAAAATAGGAGGTATCTTTGCATGGGGGAAAAGACTTATTTAAAATGGTACAATAAGGTGGGGTACGGTTCCGGGGATATCGCGGGCAATGTCGTGTACGCGTTTTTATCCTCCTTCGTCATGATTTACCTGACAAATACCATAGGGCTTTCGGCGGGGGTTGTGGGTACGCTGATCGCGGTATCAAAATTATTTGACGGCTTTACGGATATTTTCTTTGGCACGATGATCGACAAAACGCACAGCAGGCTCGGCAAGGCGAGACCCTGGATGCTGTACGGTTATATCGGCTGCGCGGTCACGCTGGTGGCGATCTTTGCAGTTCCGGTAAGGTTGGGGAGTACGGCGCAGTATGCCTGGTTTTTTATTGCTTACACACTGCTAAACGGCGTGTTCTACACGGCAAACAACATCGCGTATTCCGCGCTGACTTCCCTCGTGACCAAAAACAGCAAGGAGCGGGTCCAGATGGGCTCCTACCGTTTTATCTTCGCCTTTGCGACGAGTCTTCTGATCCAGTCGGTCACGGTCGGCTTTGTCGCAAAGCTTGGCGGTGGGGCAGCGGCATGGAGGCTCGTGGCGGTGGTTTATGCCCTCATCGGTCTGGTCGTAAATACCATTTCTGCCTTTTCCATAAAAGAACTGTCGGAGGAAGAGCTTTCCGACGGGGAGGAAACGAAGACGGAGGAAGAAAAATACGGGCTGCTGCAGGGATTTAAGCTGCTGATTTCAAACAAATATTATCTGATGATCTGCGGGGTTTATATTTTACAGCAGCTATATGGGGCGATGATCAATGCGGGGATATATTACATGACCTACGTGCTGAAAAATGAAAACCTTTACGGTGTGTTTTCGTGGGCGGTCAATATTCCGCTGATTGTTGCGCTCGTTTTTACGCCGGCCTTGGTAGGGCGCTGGAAAGGAATGTATAAACTCAACCTAAGGGGGTATATGATCGCCGTGGCCGGCCGGCTGCTCGTTGTTGTGGCGGGTTATATTGGGAGTGTGCCGCTGATGTTGGTGTTTACGGCGATTGCGGCACTGGGACAAGGGCCGTGGCAGGGGGATATGAACGCGGTCATTGCCTCGTGCTCCGAGTATACTTTTTTGACGAAGGGCAGGCGGGTGGACGGTACGATGTATTCCTGTACCTCGCTCGGTGTAAAGCTTGGCGGAGGGCTTGGCACGGCGCTTGCGGGCTGGCTGCTTGAATTTTCCGGTTTTGACGGCAAGCTTGCCGTCCAGCCGGATTCCTGCATTAACATGCTCTATTTTATGTATCTGTGGCTACCGTTCATCCTTGATCTGGTGATCATGCTTGTGCTCGCGGGATTGCGGGTGGAAAAGGCGAACGAAAGGCTTCGGGAGGCGCAGGGTTTGGAACAGGCAGGTGAGGGGCAGACAAAAGATTGAAACGGGGAAATCCCGCAAGATGGCATCGGTTGCAACATAAAGAAAATACAGGTAAAAAGATTTTTAACAGGGGCTGTTGTAAGATGGTCCCTGTTTCTTTGCATGGATCCATAAGAAGATGACTTGTATTAGATGTGAATTAAACTTTCCCTACCCAAAGAAAAAGTGAAATAATCTTCACTTCTACGTTATGCCAAATGCTGGCAATTCGTCGAAAAAACTATTATACTGAAATAAAGGGCCAATCGGTCTTGTTGTTTATGAAGAGAAGGGAGAGGTGAAAAATGAGGAAAAGGAAATGGATCGCCAGATTTTTGGCAGCTGCGATTGTCACCAATACGATGACAGGGTATGTCCCGCCGCAGCAAAAGGTGCAGGCGGGACAGGTCCGCGCGGCGGCAAGTGCGGGCAGTACGGCAGAGCCGGACGCTGTCCGGGAAGGAGGGGATTCCTTAAAACGGGTATCTTTAAACCCGGCGGGCGGCGTGGTTTCCGTGCCGGAGATCACGGTGGAGGACGGAGAGCCTTATGGGACATTGCCGACACCTGTGCGGAACGGATACGATTTTTTAGGGTGGTACACGCAGGAGGAAGGAGGACTGCGTGTTGATGAGACATCCGCCGCTGGGACAGCCGCGGTGCTTTACGCCCATTATGAGCCTCTCACGGTTCGTCTGGATCTGTATGCCGTGGGCGGCGGGCTGGATGTGACCGAAATCCAGGTTACGTTTGGCAAGAGCTATGAGAAACTGCCGACCCCGGTTAAAGCAGGGTTCTTGTTCGACGGTTGGTATACCGCGTATGACGGGGGCGAAAAGGTAAATAAGACCGATATTGTCACCGCCACGTCGGCGATGCCGCTGTACGCGCGCTGGAAGGGGAAGGAGGTTGCCGTTTCGTTTTGCTCCGAGGGGGCGGCGGAGGCAATTCCCGGGACAACCGTAGAATATGGGATGGCATACGGCATCCTGCCGCAAGTGAGCCGGGAAGGTTACCTTTTTGCCGGATGGTATGACAGCGAGCAGGGCGGACGGCGGGTTGATGCGACCACGCCGGTACTGTCGGAAAAAGCACATACCCTGTATGCACAGTGGTCGGAGGAGGAAACGAAGATCACCTTAAACGCGGACGGCGGGGAATGTAGCCCGGCGGAACTGACTGTGTATCACGGTATCCCGGTCGGGACACTTCCGACCCCGGAAAAAGCGGGGCATATCTTTTTGGGCTGGTATGCGGGTGACGGGGACAAAGAAACCAGAGTGACGGAGGAGACGGGGTATGACCCTGGACTTGGCACGGTATTTTATGCCAAATGGGAGGGTATCCGCCTGGACATCACCTTGCAGCCACGCATGGAGGGTGTGGAAAAACAGGTGGTGGAAGTGGTCTGCGGCAAGCCTTATCCTAAATTCCCGGAGCTTGCAAGAGCCAATTATGATTTCCTTGGATGGTTCACAAAACCGGAAAAAGGGGATAAGATCGAGGCCGGGGCGGAAGTTAAATTAAAGACAGATACTACCCTGTATGCCCATTGGGCAGGAAAGCAGCACACCGTAAGCTTTGACCCAAACGGGGGAACCGTCCGGGAAGGGAGTGTTGCCGTAACGTACGGGACACTTTACGGGACGCTGCCGACCCCGACAAGGACGGGCTACCGTTTTGACGGATGGTATATGTCGGAGGGGGAAAGGGTTCGGAAGGTGGAAAAGAACGATGCCGTAACCCTGACAGGGGATGCCGTGCTGACGGCACACTGGAGCCCGAAGCGACCGGAAATCAGCTTCCACGCCAACGGTGGGAGCATGTACTTTAACGGGGTTCAGTCAAGTCTTTGCACCGCACCGTATTATTATGATAAGCCGTACGGGGAACTTCCGGTGCCAAAGAGGGAAGGTTATACGTTCCTCGGTTGGTTTACGGAAAAGACCGAAGGGATGCAGGTGTTTTCTTCCACTCCGATGCTGTTTTCATCTGCTTCGGATCTGTATGCGCATTGGAGCGGGAACCAGTATACCGTCACCCTCGACCCGCAGGGAGGTGAGTTATACCAGAAGCTTTACGGGGTCACGTTTGGGGAGAAGTACGGGGAACTTCCGGTTCCGCAAAAAGAAAACTATGCATTCACCGGATGGGAACTGGGCAGTGAGCTTGGCGGTACTTCCGTGAATGCCACGATGAGTGTAAAAGTGGCGGGGGATCATACGCTGTACGCCACTTACCGGGGGAATGCCGTCAAGCTCATCTATGACAACAACGGCGGCTCGGAGGGCACTGCGAGCTCAAAGACGGTTTATTACGGGGAAACAGTGGGAACGCTCCGCTCCCCGGTGCGCAGCGGGTATGAGTTTCTTGGCTGGTTTGCGGACGGTGGGAGGATTACGGAAGATACCGTCGTTACACTGACGAAGGACACGACCATCCGTGCGGAGTGGAAAAAGAAAGGGTATAAGGTCACCTTTGACGCATGCGGCGGGGAATGCAGTACGGATGTAAGGATATATTCCAACGGGGAAGTATACGGTTCCCTCCCTGTGCCGGTAAGAACAGGCTTTACCTTCCAGGGCTGGTATACTTCGGAGACAGCAGGCACACAGATTAAGAGCACGGATACCGTAAAGCTGAGTGCGGATGACCGGCTCTACGCGCGCTGGAAGGGGAATGTCTATACTGTGGCACTGGACTTAAACGGGGGGACTGCGGCCTCACAGAGCAAAACGGTGACTTTCGGCGGAACTTACGGGACACTGCCGACACCGAAGCGCACGGGTTTTACTTTTGCGGGGTGGTTTACCAAGAAACAGTACGGGTACAAGGTTACATCGGGCAGCCATGTGGAGACCGCGCAGGATCATGTTCTTTATGCGTGTTGGAAGCAGGAGACTTTCGTCATCACTTTTGACGCAAACGGTGGGACGGTTGGCTACCGCTATATCGGCATCCCTGTCGGGACAGGTTATTCCGCGTTCCCGGTGCCGGAAAAATCCGGGTATATTTTTGACGGCTGGTATACTTCGAGCACGTCCGGGACAAAGGTTACCTACCTGACAGAAACGGATACTTTGTACGCGCACTGGAAGCCGGATACTTACCAGGTTCGTTTTGACAGCTGCGGGGGGACGGCATGCGGTGCGTTGACCGTGACTTACGCAAAGACCTACGGGAAATTGCCGGCTCCGGTGAAAACAGGTTTCAGCTTTGCGGGCTGGTATACGGAGGCTGAGGGCGGGACAAAAGTCAGTTCCGCAAGCTCGGTAAAGAAAGCATATGACCATGTGCTGTACGCACACTGGAGCGGAGTCGTATCAAAGCTTTCCTACGACGCGAACGGCGGGAGCAGTGTCACAAGCACCAAGTCCATCACTTCGGGGAAGGAATACGGCACACTCGCGACGGCAAAATATACGGGGCATAAATTCCTCGGCTGGTACACAGCGAGGGAGGGCGGGACACTCATTACCCCGGACAGCATTGTTACCGTGACACAGGATCAGAAGCTGTATGCCCACTGGGAGGTGCTGCGCCCTGTGATCCGTTTCGCGGCATGCGGCGGAAACATTTTTACGGCAGAAGGCATTGCCGGCACCTTGGAAGTGGAATACACTTACGGGCAGAAATATGCCGCATTCCCGAAGATTTCCCGGACGGGCTACCGTTTCGGGGGCTGGTTCACCGGGCAGACGACCGGCACGCAGGTGACGGAAGAGACGGTGTGTGAGGTGACGGAATCCGATACTTACTATGCCCGATGGGAGGGTATTACAAGCACGGTGCGCTTTGATGCAAACGGCGGGATCGTAGAGGCATCCCCGCTTACCGTGACCTACGGGGAGGATTACGGGACACTGCCGACCGCAGACCGTCCCGGCTATACGTTTTCGGGCTGGTATACTGCGAGGGATGCCGGGGAGAAGGTTCTTTCGTCCACCGAGGTGGAAATCCTTGCAGACCAGGTGCTCTACGCACAGTGGGAGCAGAAAACCTACAAAGTCACCCTGGACGGGAACGGCGGCACGTCCAGTATGACCAGTTCGAGCGGGAGCACGAGCTCCGTGACGACAAGGACGGTCAACACTACCTATGGCGGGACTTACGGCGGCAGTACGGGGCAGTTCCCGATGTTTTCAAGGACGGGCTATGAGTTTGCCGGATTTTATACCGAAGCCGCGGGCGGCAGCGAGATCACCGCGCAAAGCCCATTTTTGTGGCAGGAAAACCGGACAGTCTACGCGCACTGGACACCAAAGAATATCGTGGTATCTTTTTATGAGGATGGCGGCTCTGCCGTCGGGGAGGTACAAAGGGTTTCCTACAAGGAGGCTTACGGTGTGCTGCCCGTACCGGAAAAGGCAGGATATGTATTTGACGGATGGAGGACGATCCGGGGCGGGAGCACGCCGGTGACGGTGGACACCGTCATGAAAAAAACGGACGGGCATGTCCTCTACGCGGCCTGGACTCCTAAGGAATATACCATAACGTTTGATTCGATGGGCGGGGAACCGGCGGCAACCGCAAAAACGGTAGCGGCGGGTCAGAGCATCGGCATATGCCCAAAGCCGACCAAGGAGGGGTATAAGCTTTCGGGCTGGTACACGAAACCGGCGGGCGGCATTGCCGTCAAATCCACGACGAAATGCAATGTTCCGGGGGATGTGAGGTATTATGCCCGCTGGGAGCAGGCGGGGGTTGAGGTGCGCCTGCTTTCCGACGGGAAATCCGCTGGGACGAAAACATTGAGTAAGGGGGATTGTTACGGCGAGCTTCCCGCAGCAAAGAAGGAAGGGTATGACTTTGCCGGCTGGTACACGAGTGAAACCGGAGGGGAGGAAGTAACGGCATCCGACCATGTGGGTGCGGCAGATACGGCGCTGTACGCACATTTTAAGCCGAAGACCCCGACTTTGCTTTTTTATGCAAATGGCGGGAACCTGGAAAAGGCTTCCAAGATAGTGACTTACAAGAAGACCTGCGGAGCGCTTCCGGTGCCAACCCTGCAAAACTATGAGTTTGCAGGCTGGTACACGGAGCCCGGGGGCGGCACGAAGATCACGGAGGCACTGCTCGTTACATTTTCGGATACGACCATGTGCTACGCGCGCTGGAATCCGTTGGCTCTCTCCGTGACCTTTGACCCGTGCGGTGGTAGTTTAACCATGGAAAGTAAAAATCTTTCTTATGAAAAACCGTACGGGGAACTGCCGGTTCCAGTGCGGGAGGGCTTTGTTTTTGCCGGGTGGTTCACGCAGGCGGACGGCGGGCAGCAGGTGCTTGCGACAAGTATTGTAAGGGAGCAAAAATCGCATACCCTGTACGCACACTGGGAAAAAGTGTGTATGCGGCTCTATTTTGACGCGGGGGAGGGTAGCTGCGCGGTTCCGTCGAAGGAACTGGCGGCGGGGGATGCCTACGGGGAATTGCCGGAGGCGGTCCGCGCG
>ERZ808040.385-NODE-385-length-39720-cov-11.015665_pt1 | contig 39720 bp, 31 predicted proteins | sample MGYA00380191_ERZ808040 | MGnify/ENA primary metagenome ERZ808040 (study PRJEB31490, sample SAMN06133395) | mouse gut metagenome | isolation source: J6 | host: mice | place: China: Chengdu | collected 2015-05 ...
GGTACGCAAGGCTGTTTTTGCGCCTTGATTCCGGCAGCGCCTTGACTGCCTCGTCAAACCTGCGGCGTGAATGCGACCAGCAGCCAGCTATTGTCAGGTCTTCCCGTTCATTTTCAATCGTATGATAGACCTGGTATCCGTCCGTGACGCATACACCACTGAAGCCTTTCAGGAATTCCCGCGGATGGCTGGCATTTCGCGTCTTCTGGTATTCGTACAGAACAATCTGCCTGCCGCTGTACATGCTGCCGGTGCGGTATACCCACATATAACTCTTTGCCCCTGCAGTGCGTCCGTCCTTATTTACAAGGACAGGTGTCTCGTCCGCCTGCAGTACATGATATGCGTACATCATTTCATGAAGGTAATCATACAGGACTGCAAGGTACCTGTCTGCACACTGGATCGTCCAGTATGCCATATTCTGGCGGGAGACAGTGATCCCGTAACGCTCAAATTCCTTTTCCTGGCGGTAGAGGGGGCAGGCATTCACATATTTGGCATTTATGATTGCAGCTTCCATGGACGGGGATACCAGGCTGCCTTTAAGCAGGCATACCGGATGCTCTGCCCTGACGATGGCGTCATCCGTCTTTGCGGCATATACAGCGACATGGTGTTCCTCGACCTCTACTTTTGCCGGGGTGAACCTGTACCTGCGGTAAACCTCGTCGGGGAGGCGTTTGTATCCGTCCGTCCCGAATGTATCTGAAAGCTGTTCTTCCGTCATGGAATGTTCTATGATAATAACGGGGAGTCCGTCCAGATCTTCTTCGCGTTTTCCCTTTTTCTTTTTGGGAGTCCTGCGTCTGGGCGCTTCCTGCGTTTCGTTTTCAGCCTCCTGGTCTGTTACGGCTTCAGGTTCATTGAAAAATACGATCTCCCCGTCAACTTCCATGAAAGACACCTGCCCTTCTGTCAGGTGTCTTTCCGTTGACCTGCCAAAACGGTGTCTTTTCTGGTCGGCAAGGTGCTCCAGCACGAGCTGCAGGTTTTTATCTATATTTTCCAGCTGCTCCTGCTGTGCAAGAAACAGCCGGATGATTGTTCCTTTTTCCATACCGGAAAGCATTTCTTCCGTATATCTGGATTCCATTGCAGTCCCCTCCCGTGTCTGATGGTTTTATTATACCAGATTTTTACGGTTATGGCGAATCCTGTTTCCCGGCGGTTTCGTCATAATGCCCATATGCCAGGATGCATTCCGGCTAAAAATAAGGGCGCTTTTTTCCTGGATGGTTTTCAAAAACCTTCATCAGGGCCGGACGCCATGCGGCCATGAATCCGGCCTGTCACAGGCATCCGGCAGCAATGCGCCGCCTGCCGTGAGCCCTGTCACGGCAGGGTTGTAAAATTCTCTGTTCTGCACAAAATCATCCCATGTATTCCGGCGGCTTTACAGTCCTGACGGAATTTTTAGGAGTGATTGTAAGTCCCTCCATCAGCCAGCGGAACTGCTGCTGTGTAAGCTCCCGTACTTCGTCCGCGCTGCGCGGCCACTGGAACCTGCTCCCTGCAAGTCTTTTATACAGCATTAGCCAGCCGTCTTTCTCCCACACCAGTCCCTTGATGCGGTCTGCACGCCTGCCGCAGAAGAGATACAGGGTGTCCGGCACATAAGGGGTGCTGCCTGTCTGTGCTTCGAGGACTGCCGCAAGGCTGTCTATTCCCGAACGCAGGTCTGTATATCCGCACACAATGTATACGGCTTTAAAGCATACAGCGTCATTGAGCATTGCGGACCACCTCCAGGACATCAGACAGGAGCTTCATGGAAGAAGATTCCATTACATGAATGCAGATCCCGTTGAGGGACAGCTCCAGTCCGCGTGAAGATATGGCAGGGGTGTTATTTTCCTGAAAGGACAAAAATTCTGATGGTACGGGTATAACCTGACGCCCTGCAGTTTCCTCCGGGAACTGTTCAAGACATGCCGCCCTGACACGGCGCAGCCGGTAGTAATAATTGGCCTTTGTTATACCATTACGGGAACACCATTCGATGACACTCATTCCTTCGGCACGGTTTTGGCAGTCCCTGATTTGTTCTGCCCATTCCCTGAGGCGGCACTGCTGCGCAGCCAGGCTTGTTTCTGAAACCATAGACTATAACCTCCTTATAGCAGTCTGAAAAGTTTAGTGCTTAACTTTTCAGACCATATTTAAAGACTTGGTCTATTGTCTCATATTTGTCAGGTTTGGTCTAGGTACATGCTATCCACCGTTTACTTCTATTATGCACGGTACGCGCTTTTTACCGTTTACATTAATACCATAAAATATAGTCATCAAATTCGATCTATTTCAATAAAATTCGAGCAATCCTATATCTATAAAAATAGGATTGCTCAAATATTTTATTAATGCTATTGTGATACTCTCGAGACAATAAATATACTTAATTTTGAAATATGTCAATCTGATCTTTCAAAGACATGATTTTATTATATAAATATCTTAATGTTTTTCTTTCCGAATCCGCATTGTGTATTTGTATATAATGCCAAACAGCAACTCCTATTTTCTCCTTTATCAAAGGGCTATAATTGCAAATCATATACCATGCATCCAACATTTCATAATAGAAATCGGTTTGCAAATATTCTGTATTATGTATTTCTCTTATGATGTTTTTTTGTTTATCTCTAACACTTACATCGTACTCATTTCGTCCACCATTTAAATCATTAATTTTGAGGTAACGATGATATTCCTTCTTAAAATATAATATATCCCTTAACTTCTCTCTATCTGTATTATCTTCTTCTGAATCATAAATAATAGCTCCTAAATACGGCTCAATATAGTTTTGTATATCTAATTGCAGCTTTATACTCTTATGCAGATCAAAAATTTTATGATGCAGCTTAAAAAGAGTCTTACTTTGTAGTGGTTTCAAATTTTGTATGCCACAACAGTAATCTAAACCACCTTCAAAATGATAACCATGTCTATGCTCCAAATATACTCTATCCATCGTTTCCATAAATCCGCAATTACCATAGTTTTTAAATTCCTCACACATATAATCAACAAACTCAGCGCTTGCTGTGTAGTCTACGATAATATGCTCAGAGTAATTCTTTAATATGTAATCCAAAAACTCCCGTTTATCTGTTATATTAGTGGCTTTTGTGTTCAAAAACTTTCTAACTGTATATGGTCTCATTAAAATTTCTCCGCAAGCACCGGTCATTCTCAAACACATGTCATTCTCAGATGTTCCACCAATTAAATTATGCGAATAATATAGTCCCATGAACAAGCTTCTCTGCATTATTTCATTATAATGCTGGTCAAATCTTTTTCGCCTTTCAGTTAACGTGTCCCAAGGTAAATCATAAAGATTGTTAATCATTATTGCAACACTCAAATCATTGCTTCCGCTGACATCTTTAGAGTAAATAACAGCCTTACCCCTGTTAATTTCACTACACAATGCGGCAGAATAAACAATTCGTGAATCCAGTCCTCCTGATAAATCAATAATAAAGTTTTTCTTCTCTTCAGTTTTCACAATTGTATTGATATTTTCTATAATTTCACTACATCCTTTTTCCAACTCTTCACGATACTCTTTTTCATTAACAGTAGATATATCCTGCAATACCTTACCATACTCATTCAATTGAAAAGACAAGCCATTTTTATCCAGCACAATGTCATAAGAATTTGAACACTGTTTTACTCCCTCCATATCCATTTTAGCACACATATTTTGTGTTAAATATGGAAGCCTTACACTTGAGAGTGTCATCAGCGCCTTTCGCACATCTAACCGCAAAGTTATTCCAAGCTTTTCAACCACTAGCAACAGCAAATGGTATCGATTAGAACATACAATTACATCAGAATCATAATAGTAAAAAATTCTGTTAAAAGTAAAATAATCACAAGAAATACAGATACGACTATCCCCCATCTCTACTATGCAGTATTGTCCTGTTTCTTTATTTCCATCTAATATATTGACAGTCTTAAGCATTTCATTTCCATACAATAATTCTTGATGCGAAGAAATTAATCCAGAGCATACCCAAAGTTTACCATGTTGTTCTACTGGCACTTTATTGCTTAAAAGATAGTTCTTCTTGTCCGAAAAAGAATTCAGTGTATAGAATTGAAAATCCTGTAAATCTATATCATTTATAATGTTTCTTGATTGTATTACCGCAAAATCTGCAAAAGGTTCTGATACTGCAAAAAAATCCGCCTTATTCTTTTGAGTATATTTGCTTTCGTAGCATAATCGATCAAATTTCTGTTTATAACATTCTTTAAAATATTCTTTTGTGTGCGATTTAATAATTTTCTTCTCCAAATTGTATTTCGCAAATCCCTGTACCATATATATACCGTTTTCGGTCAATTGATAAGAAAATTCATTCTGATATTCCCACAGTTTATGTTTATATATAACCTTCCCATCCTTCAATATATAATAATTATATAAAACATTCAAACTATCCTGTATACCCGTCATTTTAAATACTAACTGATCATTTACTATATTTACTCTAATATCTAAATCAAATAATTTTGTTTTGCTTTCTTCTAATAAAGGTTTTAATTGATTTCTTAAAGATCTACAATATGTATCATAATTCTCATATGTTATTATTCCATTTTCATTTCTTTTAAAAATTTGATGCGTGTCTATTAGTTTAACATTTAATCTGATACCTACTTGAATAATCCTTTTTATAAGTTCTTCCTTAAAGCCATCAATATAACGGATAAAAAGAATAACCATTTTACGTTGTTCTATATATTTTGACATTTCGGAGCTTATTATGATAACGATTTCATCATTACATTTTGTCTGCATGCACTCTAGCATATGTATTAAATCCAAAAAAATAATTTTCTCTGTAATATCCTCAAGTATGCTATCATATTTATTAAGTGTAAGACCATTAATGGATGAACATATCTCTGTAACTTCTTCATCTGCAACAGCTGCCAAAATATACTGTCTAATCTCTATTTTTTCTGTTTGTTTTATAATAGGTTCATTATCGTTTATTGTTTTATTCCTTACAAATATCGTAAAAGAATACTCTCCTTCACCCAATAAATCAAAAAAGAATTTACCCGATAACTGATACATTTTTTTTTCAACTATATTCCCATCTTTTAAGAAATAACAGGCAAATTCGCATACCCCCCCCCCCGTATTTATTTGAACTAGTATTATCAAGAAAGATATCTATATAAACAGAGCGTTCTTCTCTTGTAATCTGATAATTAATATTCTCTTTACTTAACATTTTTCTCCTCTCCTGCTTATTATCACTAAACTTCTTCCTGCACTATAGTTGTCAAAATCATTCCATATATCCATTAGCCCAGTTCGCATCACAAGACTTACAAAGACCATAACAATCAAAATCACCAATTTTGATATCTTCAAACCTGCTTATATGCCCCAATTCATTATCATTTTCTGAGTCAAAACAGCATGCCACAATGCTTCCATCCCATCTAACATTAATAACACTTTGGTTTATAAAATAACATGCATTTCTACGTCTTGTACACAGTTCTTCATCAACTTGCCCTATATACCCCCCCGGCATTCCCTGCCCAAGTGTGAGGTCTGCTATGGCTTAAAAGTTCCGAAAAATCAGATTCCAGTTCCGTATACAATGCCTTCATATTTCCCAGTTCGCTATCATCAAAATCCAGTATCTTACCCATAAAATACATCACATCGGAATCTGTTCTTTTATGTCGCTGATTAAAATTTATAACTTCAATTTTCTCATCCTTAAAATATTGACACGCCATTAGGAATGCCTCTACCGACTGCTTTTTATGTAATGTGATTACTAAATGTCTTAATCCGGCATGATACAGACAGCGGAGCCGATCCTCTGTCAATAATACTCCATTGGTACTAATCACAGGTTTTATTCCTATATCTACCCCCCAGCGGATGTACTTTTCTAAATCTTTGTGCAACAACGCCTCGCCTTGTCTATGATAGTTTAATGTCTGTCCCTTCTTTGTATAAGACAGTGTCATCAAAACTGTCCTGTCATCCATAAACCCCTTCCTGTATTTGGTCGTTGGCGTTGGGCAGTTCTTACAGTTCAGATTACAATAGTTTGTCATCTCCATTTCCTCTATACGTATATAAGGAGTGAGTGCATTATCACAATATCTGTACTCTTTTGAAGATATTATTTGCGGTTTATTATCAGCATTTACCCTGTCTTTAACAAACAGCGCGATTCGATATACATTATTATTTTTCATGGCATACTGAACAATCCTTTTTTCTGAATACCATTGCTTTTCCATTACTTCATCATTCTCATAAACGTAAAAAGCGTAAATATAATCTTCATTCATATCCCCCGATGCTTTTCCATACAACACACTTTGCTCATTATATACTTCCAACTGCATCATTAACCCCTCCCTACTCTCAATATATATAACTCATCATTTTTTCAATTACTTTCTCATAATAATGAATTTCAAAATGCATAGGTGCTAACCCCCACTTATGCTTTTCATCAGCAAAATACTTATCAGATAATGCTATATTGTATGCGTGAGGTATCCGCCCTTTTAATTTCTGATACAAATATTTATAGTAGCCATTCACTCTGTTATTATATCCAATAGAGTTGTCATCAAAATATCTTAATTGATTCTGATCATTTAAAAATTGATTTTGAAGATATACTTGATGGATAATAATTTTTTCTTCTCCATAAATATCCACAATATTATCGCAAAACATTTTGATAAAATCATCTAAATTGTTTTGCTCAATGAACCACTTTTCCTTTCGAAATATTAATTTAAGCAGACCGTTATATTGTTTTCTTGTACCGATAATATGTGGCGTTTGTATATAGCCGCTCAGCGACAGTTCATTGGAATAGGTTACGTAAGAGTTATCTATACAAGCAAGTGGAAAACGTTCATCAATCAAATCAATCATTAGATAATCGCCTTTATTTTCTCTCAAAATCCGAAATGCATCCTTGCGAAAATCGTGCAAGACCATTCTCTTTTGAAACGGCGATTCGATATTTAACTCTTCCTCGTCAATCCTGACCGGTTTTGATACAGCAGAAATTAAAGACTGCCTAGCTATATAATTATTTACTTCCAATTCTTTAGTGCTCTGATATTCCAAAACATCACGACTGACACAACTTCCAAAAATATCAATCTTTATTTTTGTCCCCATAATAATTCTATCTCCTTGTCTATGGTAAATTCCTTTGCTGTCTGCCTGCGTACTCTATCAGCAGCATTTTTTGACATAGACTTAAACAGTTGTGGATTTTTATATAAACGCTCAATCCCTAATGCCATTGCTTCATAATCTTCACCTGATGCTAAAATAGCACAGCCATCATCTGTAAATTCCGGCACAGCCTCTACTTTATTCGTCACAGGCACAAGTCCACTTGACATGGCTTCATCCCTTGATACGCCTTGAGTATCTCCTCTTGTTGGCACTAAGAACACACCATATTGCTTATGGAGTGCAGCAATTGCATCCTGATGTAAAAATTTTTTTTCTATCTCCACATTATGGAATTTTCGAAGCGGTTGTAAGGTGCTTTCAAAAAGCGGCCCGTCTCCAATAATCTTAATCCTTAATTCATTGAAAAATTCCTTTTCTGCCAGCAGTTCTATACTCCGGACCATAAGGTCGTTCGCATATCTGGGGGAGGTATATGGTCTTATAGACAATAAATGCTTTCTCTGCTCCTCATCCTTTTCTGCATAAAAAAATAAATCCGTATCAATGCAATTATGTATGATTGTATATCTGTCATCAGACAAAACACAATGATAATCCTCAAAAATCTCATTTGCCGAAATTTGCGAAACAAATACGAATTGAATATTTTTATATTCATCCAAACATTCAAATATCTCTGACCACAACGCCATCCTTGCCGCAGACTGTTGCTTTGCTTTTTGCAATTCCGCTTCTGTATGATAATTGTAAGTTCTTCTCCACCATGGTTCTATATCTGCTCCGTGACACCATACATAAATTTTTAATTTTTTATGATACTGTTTCAGCACATTCCACATCTTTGCATCCAGAAAATGAACCGCCACTGTATCAATATCACTATTTTCAAGAATTGACATCAGGGATAATTCCTGTCCTTCCACAATATCAATCCCTTCAAACTCTCTATACCCTTCTTCTGCCTGAATATTAAAACGCATAACATCCAAGCAATACCCTTCATCCTTATAGCAAGTCACTCGTTTATGCACAAACATATTTCTATAAAGATTATTTATAGAAGGATAATTATTTGTAAGAACTAATACATTTGATTTTGACAGAAAGCATCCTATCGAATCAGAACCTTGGATTTGCTCGCTCAATACAACACTATGTAATATTGTCCTTCCCTTTCCCTTGGGACGTATTCCCAGCTTTATACTCACCGCATCTTTTGGTATTTCCAGCTTCACAGAGACGTTCGGCTTGGGAAATAAAGCATTAAGTTTCTTTCCATCAATATCATTAAACACGCAGACGCATATACAATCCAGATTTCCTTCCATTGTGAATTTAACCTGTATATTATTCTCACTCGTAATCTTCTTTATGTCACACAACCGTGACGAATAAAGATATTCATGTACATCTTCTCCCAATGCTGAATCAATGCTAAGGTCGCTCCCCTCCTGTGTTAACTGCACCATTTTTGTAGAATTCATTGAATTATATAATTCTCTTCCGGACATCTGGATAATATTTTCATCCAATATAATCCGCGGGGTTATCTGTTCCGCAATTTGATAAATGCGTCGCACCTCAATACCATTGTCAGTTATCGAAAGATCTGATACTTTGCAACATGCATCTTCCTGATAACCTTTACAATAGTTGAAATAATCAACACACAACATATTATCCATACTATATTTTCTATCCGCCTTAGCACATTCATATAATTCTGTATGCTTTACATGTTGTATGCTTACTATTGACCTTACTGCATATAATTCTTTCGTTATGGTATATGGTCTTACTGTATTATCAAGTGTTATCTCATTCTCAAGACTGTTGCAAAAATAATTCCCCTTTCCAATCACACTAAAATTACCGTACCGAAGCGTAAGCGCTAAATCCACTAAATAATTTTCACCGTAAAAATCTTCTGGTGATATTACTGCTATATAATCAGCATCCAATTCCCCACATATTTTTAGTTTTGCCATATCAGACTTAATATATTCAATTCCATCAGTTTGCTGTTCTTCTGATTCCTCAGTGTCACTAATTATATGTAGAACTTTCCTTTCATAAAGTTGCCTTTTAAATGATTTCACTACATTAGCTTTCTCTTCCTCGTTTTTACATATGGCAAGAACTGCAATCTTAGGACTTTTTTGCTTAAGGCTGACTCCGAATACCTTCTCCACAATGTAATCAAGCCTGTCCTCATACAAATGGTCACTCAGTACTTTTCTCAATCCAGCCAGGCGATATTTTTCCGCAGTAATCTCATCAGAACAATAAGTATCGAGCTTATTTTGAAGCGTTTCTTTATCATCCGTACATATTGTCAAATCCCCAAAATAATTTTTTATCCCTCTCGAGAAATTTCCAACTGTTATTGTATTAGATGCAAGCATTTCAAATGCACGGCGAGCAAACATCGTCTGCGATTGCTGCACCGAATTCATATTTATTCCATAAACATACCCTTTATATGCTTTATCAATCTGGCTGGATGGTAAAGAACCTAATATATATTTGCTATAGCTTTTGGGAAATGCATGCTCTGGTCTCGCATTCCCATAGTTTCTATCATAAATATCTAATCCCTTTGTCTCTATAAACACCTCCGAAAATTTGTCAAACACTTCAGCGCGTTTTGGATACCTATGATAATAAGCGCCCGCAAAGCAGAACTTATCCTTTCTGGTATATTTTTCAATCGGATTATGTATAGTTGGCTGAGCTGCAAAATGCAAATGAAATACATTATCATGCCCAAGCTCTGTTTTGTATCTCTGTACACAATCGATATCTGTAGTAAATACATAATCAGCCATTGAAGCAGTTGTCATAAATTGATCAGTATAAATAGGATCCTCTTTGTTCCAAAACACGATTGGTATACGCTTCTCATGGCAATATGTCGTAAGCTCATATATTTCTGAACTGCTACGATCTATTTTCCGATACCATTTTTTATCTTTGCCTTCCCACGCGCTTTCTATAAAAAGCAAGTCTGGCTTATACATCTCCAATTGATCTTTCCATTCATCCGGAGTCAATTCCAAAAGGCTGCATTCCGGTCCATAACTTGCTAGAGTAAATCCATCCATAATTACTGCCATTTTCAGCTCTTTTAAATTTTTCGCATTTAAACAAAACTTTTGTTCATTTACACTCTTACTAATATGTTCAATTTTTTCTGCCGCTTTTGTATTTCCAGTCCCTTTAAAATATTCTGCCACTGATGTTCTTCTTTTCTGTATAGTCTCAATCTGTTCATCGATTTCTTCCAATAGTCCCATCATTTCTCTCCCTGATCATTTTACTTTTTATTTATACGGCGATATAATTTCATGGCCAACTGTCCATACCATTTTCCATCTATCTTTTCAAGCAGCGCCATATAATCTTCTTTCATCTGCCGAAGCGACTGCAACTCAATTTGCTGTTTTTGTATAAGCTCTTTGGCTTTTTTCAAGGTTAATACCTGTTCTTCCTCCGCCAAAATAATATCAGTAAGCTTTTCTTCAGCCGTATTTTTCAGTTTTCCAAGTTTATCCAGTTCAACCTTATCCTTATCAAGCCGGTCCTGCATAGACTGTATTTTTTTTAAATTATTTCCATGCCACTGCTTATAAGTGGTTATGTTTTCATTCAATGCCTCTATTTTCTTGATGTCATTCTCATGCCATCCCTTTAATGCGGTTATATTTTCGTTCAATGCCTCTATTTTCTTGATGTCATTTTCATGCCATTCCTTCATGCGGTCAAATTTTTTTATTAATTCGGCGTTTTTTTGCTGCTCATCATTATGCCATTCCTTTATACGGTTATAAGCCTCACAAGATTCCTTATATCTTTGATTGGCATCTGCTAAATTAGATGCCAAACTCTTCAATCTTATATCCATATCCTTATGAATATCTAAAAATGCCATTTCTTCTTGCATAAATAATTCTTTATCTAACTCTAACGTTTCTCGCTCTTGACCTGCCACACATGCCAGCCATCTGCCTCCATAATAAATATTTTTTACTTTAAATACTCTCTCTACTAGCTTCATTAGAGAAGTAAGATAAAAAGTATATACGTGATCCGGATGATCACAATAACTAAAAGGAACTGTTATAATTACTATTCCATCTTCATTCAAAAATTGTGATGTATGTGTCAAAAACTCCTCTGCATTTGGCAAATGTTCAAGAACTTCCGTTAAAATCACCGCATCATATTTTTCATTCTCTTCATACTCCATAAAATCCTGATTAATAAACCTGACACTATCATTAAACATATCGTATTCAGTGTCTAATAGATGCTTTGCAAAATCACAATTCTCCTTTTGTATTTCAACACCAGTAACTTTCGATCCCTGCTGCGCACATAAAATTGATATAATTCCCTGTGAGCATCCGATATCTAGTATTTTTTTCGCCCTCGCACCTGCTGTAAGATCCAATTTATTCTATTCCTTGTCTGTAGCTTAAACGTCTCCCCCATTTCGCCCATATAAGCCGCATAAATCCTATCGTTGTTTGCCATTTTTCTCCTTCCTTGCATTTCTTTAAAATCACTACTCTGCATATGCGCCACTTCAAATTGTCTAAAACTTACATCATTGTTCCTTCTACAATAATTTTTTTCTTTATATATCAATACTAAATAATCTCTCATTTATTATCCATATACTTTTCTTACCTGATACCTTAAATATCTCTCTACTGCCTTGGTTACAAATATTTCTTTTGATATTCAGCAAGACTTGGTTTCAAATTTTTAATTTCCTCATTAGACATTGAATTAAACTCCCTTGCAAATCCACAATAAGGTAATAATATCCTCTCCGGTTTTTCTATTCCTAACAGTTCCCCTTTGTGCAACCACATAACTTTATCACAAAATCCCTCCATTTGCATGACAGAATGGCTTACAAATATTATTGTCTTTCCATCCTCTTTAAATTCATTCATTTTAGCCAAACACTTATCTGTAAAACTGTTATCCCCAACCGATAAGGCTTCGTCAATAATCAGGATATCAGGGTTTATGTGAACCGATATAGCAAATCCAAGCCTTGAACGCATACCGCTTGAATATGTACGAAGCGGCATATTGATATGCTCGCCAATATCTGCAAACTTTATAATATCAGGAATCATATTTTCTATCTCTGATTTACGAAAGCCCAATAATATACCTTTATATTTAATATTTTCTATCCCTGTCAGGTAAGGATCCAACCCCGCAGAAGCAGCCATCATGCTGACAGTTCCTTTTACAGAGAGTTCTCCGCCATCAGCATATGTAATGCCTGCTATAATAGAAGATAATGTTGATTTTCCCGATCCGTTCAATCCAATAATACCTAAAATCTCACCAGAATGCAGCTCCAAACTGATTTCCTTCAATGCTACAAATTCCTTTGGATGATAATTTGGTATCAACAAGCCTTTCAGCCTGTCATAATCCCCCGTATACATGGGATATTTTTTTATTATCCTGCTACATTTTACAGCTACTGTTGATTTCATATCATTCCTCTATATTAAATCCATAAATTTTTTCCTAAATTTCATATGCACGGATGTTCCAAGCAAAAACAGCGCTAAGGTAATACCCCAAAAATACAGTGCCGAACCTATATCCTCATTGATGGAAATTCCATATAAAATGCAGTTCCGATATCCCTGCAGCACATATGACAGCGGATTATATTTGAAAACATCTGCCATTCCATCAGGCAGCTTGCTTTGATCCCATACTATCGGCGAAATGTAAAACAGCAGTCGAATGAATGCAGAAAGTATTTTCTGAAAATCCTTAAACAAAACAGTAATTGCTGAAGCCAAAAGCCCCCAACCAATCAAAAAACATATGATTGCAAACATATAATACACTATCTCATATACATTTGAACTGACAGAATACCCGCTTGCAAAGATAATCACAAAAACTACTATCATCGACCACAAATGCGTTATAAAACCCGAGAAGACTGTTTTTACCGGTACGATTGCCAATGGCAGATACACTTTTTTCAATACACCGCTATAATTATATATAGATGTCGCCCCCTGTTGTAAAGCGCTGCTGATATAAAACCAAGGCATTATCCCGACAATCATCCATAAAATATAAGGATAACCCTCCCTTGGGGCTGACACTTGCAATCCAACAGAAAAAACAAACCAATAAACAAAAATCTGTAACGCCGGATTCAAAATATTCCAAAGAGCGCCAAATACTGTACCATTATTCTGCGCTCTTGATTCATAATTTGCCAGCCTCAGCATCCGCTTCCTATTTTCCCAGTTTTCAACTATAACGGTCTTAACAGCCTTAAACATGTCCTTCTTCCTTTGCCTTTTTCCAATGAATGATTGCATCAGCAATCCTCTCAGATGCATGACCATCCCCATAAGGATTTACTGCCTTCGCCATCTCCATATATTTATCGTGGTCATGGAGCAGTTCACTTGCTATCTTATAGATATCGTCCTCAACAATGCCTGCCATACATACGGTACCTGCTTCAACCGCTTCCGGCCTCTCGGTCTCACTCCGCAATACCATAACAGGTATTCCAAAATGAGGCCCTTCTTCCTGGAGTCCTCCGGAATCTGTCATTAACATATAACTTTCGGACATGACATTATGCATATCTTCCACATCGATTGGATCCGTAAGATATACCCTTTCAACCCCATCCAATATTCCATAAACAGTTTCACGCACCGCAGGATTCAGGTGGACCGGATATACAATTTGAATATCTACATTATCATGAATCAGTCTCTTTACCGCATTACATATATTCTCAAGCGGTTTCCCGAGATTTTCACGCCTATGTGCTGTCATGAGAATTGTCCTTTTTTCGGAATAATCAATCTTTTTCAGGACATCATTTTTATACTGATAGGTATCCCTGACCGTATACTGAAATGAATCTATTACCGTATTGCCTGTCACAAATATATTCTTACAAATATTCTCTCTTATCAAATTGTTCCTGTTATTTTCTGTTGGCGCAAAATGCAGCTCCGCAATTTGGGAAATAATCTTTCGGTTCATTTCCTCAGGATAAGGAGAATAAATATCATATGTTCTTAATCCGGCCTCGACATGCCCTACAGGTACTTTCTGATAAAAAGATGCCAACGCTGCAGAGGCGGATGTCGTCGTATCGCCATGAACCAAAACAATGTCCGGCATTGTTTTTATCAATATCTCTTCAAGCTGCTGCAGTACTCCTGTTGTAATAGTAGTCAATGACTGCCTTTCTTTCATAAGCTGCAGGTCAAAATCGGGCTTCACTTTAAATATATCCAAAACCTGATCTAACATCTGTCTGTGCTGTCCTGTAACGCAGACTATGCTTTCAATCTCTTCACGTGAATGCAATTCTTTTATCAGAGGACACATTTTTATTGCTTCCGGCCGTGTTCCGAAAACACTTAATACTTTAATTTTCTGCATATTGTAAACCTCTAACCCTATAATTTATAGCACTGCTTTACTTCATCTTGTGTAAATATATTCTTTGTGTCTAATAAAATCCTGTCACTGAGTAAATCTACTTGTTCTTTTATATGCTGGTGCCCAACCATCACTACAATAATCTTTGATTTTTGTATAAATTCCTCAAAATCCAAAGTCTGATTTTCGACAATTTTCTTTTTAACGAACGGGTCGTAGGTTCTGGGCAATGCCGCAAGATGACGTTTCATGGATTCCAATAGCTGCAGCGTAGGACTTTCACGAACATCATCTACATTCTCTTTATAAGTCAGTCCATAAAACCCAACTTGTCCTAAATCAGTGATATTATTTTCTTTCATAATATGGTATGTCCTATCAAGAACAAATTCGGGCATAGAATCATTAATTTTGCGGGCAGCCAAAATAATATTAGCCAATCCAGGATAATCTCCTACCAAAAACCATGGATCGACAGAGATACAATGCCCGCCGACTCCCGGTCCCGGCTGAAGGATATTAACTCTTGGATGCTTATTTGCCACTCTTATGATTTCATATACATCCATATCATCTGCCCTGCATATTTTAGCCAGCTCATTTGCATAGGCAATATTAATATCACGAAACGTGTTTTCTACAACCTTTGACATTTCGGCTGTTTTAATGTTTGTCAACACAATTTCGCCTTTGCAGAACGAAGAATATAATTTTTTTACATGTTGGCCCACGCCTGCTTCTTCCGTACCTATCGTACGAGAATTATTCTCTAATTCATAAATCATGTTTCCCGGAATAATACGTTCCGGAGCATGTGCAAGGTGTATATCTTCACCTAATATCAATTCGCTTTCCGAGATAATTGGTTTAACGAACTTATTGATTGTTCCTGGTGAAATTGTTGATTCAATTACTACGACAGCACCTTTAGGCGCTACCCCAAGCACGCTCTTCACAGCATTCACCACATATGTAGCATCCAACTTTTTGTTTGCCTTCAGATACGGAGTCGGAACTGCAATGATGTACGTATCCGCTTTTTGATACTCATGTGAGAATCGTATTCCGCCTTTCCGAGCCTCTCTAAATAATTCTTCAAGACCGTCTTCTTCAAACACAATCTCACCATTTTTTAATCTGTCTATACGCTCCTTATCATAGTCAGTGCCTACCACTTCAACCCCGTGCGCTGCCATCATCAATGCCGTAGGAAGCCCTATATATCCCATTCCAATCACATTTACCATGTCCTACTCCTCCTTATAATACTCCTTTGTATTTTTATATAATCACTTTATATATTTCATAATTTCCTGAACCCTACATTCCCAAGTGTTTTGCTCAAGAAAATCTTTTCTTTGTTTTTGAGAATATTTAACGGGAAAACCCTCAGATGACAATCTTTGTATAATTTCTATATATTCCTGCTTATCATGATAAAAATATACAAAATCCTCAAACCTCGCTATTTCTGGATAATATACGCTTATAATACATTTTCCAAAAGCAATATACTCATAAAGTTTTACTGGATCAACAGAGAGGACAATATCATTTATCAAAAAAGGCATTATCAGACAGTCACAATCTTTTATATACTCGTAAATCCTCTCGTGTTCTACTACCCCTTCAAACACAATATTATCTCCCGTACGCTTATTAATAACAGGCCCAATAAGATGATACTCTATATTGTCCACTATCTTTCTCGTATCAGATATCAGCTCAAAGTCAAACCACCTTGATATTGTCCCTACATACCCAATTCTATATGATCTTTTGATTAAAGATTTTTTTATCGGATACACTTCTGAGATTCCTGTTCCATTTCTACACAACACACTTTTAGAAAAACCTGCAATGGCATCCATCTTTTTTTTTAAGGAATCCGATGTTGCCAAGAGCAGACTGCATCTCTTAACTATTATTTTCTCCAAGCGGTTAACATTGTTAAGATAACTTTTATATTCACACATTGCTTCAAAGTTATCCATACAATCATAAATCACTGTTCCTTTATACCCTTCAGGAATAAACCTAGCATACACCGGATGTCCGATAAAAATATAATCATAGTTATCAACATCCCTAAAAGCATTTTTCTGATTGTATTGAACAAAAAATTTTTCTACCGTTTTTGTTCTTTCTTGAAACGGAAAGTGAATAACTCTGCGATATTTTATTTTCTCTGTGTCCTCCACTTTTGGAGAACAATCCATTGGCATACGCGGATACACAACTGTCATGTCAAAATCATCTGCAAGTCTTTCAGCTATTATCTGTGGTCTCTGATAAATCCATTCCCATGAAACACACATTACATAAAGCATACTCCGTTTCACGCTACATTCTCCCCATAATTATCTTCTTCATTACCTTCGCCGAATTTCGCAGATGATATGTGTAAAACATATATTTATCAAACTGTTTCTGTTCCGCCATTTGCGTTGTAGCAGCCTCCTCCTTATGAAGCACTTTAATCCCTGGCTCATAAATAAGTATATATCCCTTTTGCTTACTCTGGTACGCCAAAATTTCTTCTTCCATATAGAGAAATGTTTCCGGACAAAATGCTCGACTTTCGTTTTCTAAATAGTCAGGGGAAAACACAAAAAAACTCCCCTGCAAAACTACACCTGTCTGGCGCACATTTCTTTGTAAGCTATTTCTCTCTTTTCGTATCCTTACAGTATCCCAGTCCTCTATAAAATGTATCTTTTGTTCCAATCCTAAAGTCTGCTTCACTTTCAAGTAAAAAAATATAATAGACCTGTTACGTATAATCCGATTTAAGTCTGTCTTAACAAATGTATCCTTCCGATGCGGATTTCTATGCTCTCCTTGTGGTGTTACAATATCTGGTCCTAGAATATGAAACTGTAATTCCTGATATGTATCTGCAACCCGTTGTTCAAAATCCGATTGTAATATTTCCACATCATTATTCATGGTTATGATAAAATCTGCTTTCAATTTATCCCTGGCAAATTCATATCCAATATTATTTCCAATCGCAAATCCATAATTTTTTTCATTTATCAAAACATGCACACGGGCATTTTTTTCATAGATTTCTCTTAATTTTTGTCCACTCTGTTCTGGCGAAGCATTATCTACTACAACTATCAGACTTTCCTTATTTTCAGACTTTTTCAAAATACTTTCTATTGCATTTACTGTTTCCTCATATGTCCCATAATGCAAAATCACATAAACAAATTTATATAACAATCCTGATTCCCCCTTCCTATCATTCTATCGCCGACATATCCCTTATTCTTTTAAAAAACAGCTTATACATACAAATAAACAGATAAGGCCAAACAGAAATCATACACGCACTGCATTTTAAATATAACTTCACATGGTTATTCAAAATATAATATTTTAGTCCACTTTTAACTTCTCTCCGAATCCTTTTAATCATGGCATAATCATAAGCTTCTGCTCTTATCATAGATACAATAACCGCCATCTCTTGCCGCATCAAATACGCTTCAGCCCCTAGTCTAAGTTGTGGGGTTTTCATTCTGATAAAATTACAGGTATCAATATAATTATCCAAAACTGCATAACTTTTCTCCGTAAATCCTCTATGAGTAACACTGTCTTCATTTTGATTATATTGATATAAAATATTCGGAATTGCAATAACGTTTCTTGCCCTCAAAAATGTCTTCACATTAAACGTATAATCCTCGCCTATTATAATATTTAATGGAAATTCAATATGTTCAATTAATTCTCTGCTAAAAAGCTTATCCCAAATAGATGCACTAATAATACCTTCATTATTCATCTCATTTAAAGCTTCCAAATTAGTAAAAATTTTTTCATCATATTCGTTGCAGCTGGTAACTATTTTCCCATTTTTGTATTTCTTTTCAAACCTGCATGTTGCAATATCTGCATCCGATTTTTCAATCGCATTTACAAGTCTGAAGACCATATCCGGACGAATTTTATCATCCGCATCAACAAACAAAATATACTTACCTTTAGCAATTTTCAATCCACAATTTCTTGCGCTGGAGACGCCTCCATTCTTTTTATGAACTACCAAAATATTGCTACTAGCTAATCTGTCACAAATCTCTGCACTTCCATCTGTTGAGCCGTCATCTACAAAAATCATTTCAATATTTTCATATGTTTGCTCTTTCAAACTATCAACACAATCTTGAAGATATTTTTCCACATTAAATACAGGAACAATAATACTTACTAAATCCATATCACACACATTTTCCTAATATAAAATCCTATTTTTCATTACTATGTTCAGATTCTAATTCTTCAAAATTTATCCTTTTTTCTTCTACCACCAATGGTCTGTTGATAATTCGGGTATTGATATTTAATATATACTCACCCATAAACCCTATAAAAAATAATTGAAGCGATCCTAGCAAAAACACACCAATCACCAATGGTGCATTTCCCGCCTGGAAAGTATCCCAATGAGTCAGCTTATATACAAAATAAAATACAGCCACACAAAAACTGATAATTCCAGCTGCAAAACCAAGGAATGTCGCTAATCTCAATCCTACCTTCGTATAAGAAGTAAAACTAAGCATCGCCGCATCATAGAGGCTGTAAAAGTTATTGTGTGTCTTTCCAGCACGGCGCTGAGGCTGTTCATATATTACTTCCGTCATATTAAATCCCGCGCCATATTCTGCTACAATTCCCCTGATAAACGGTACAGGATCGTCAAGCCGCTTAATCAAAGAAATAAATGATTTATCATACAGGCCAAAACCTGTAAAATGCTCTATCATTTTCACCGAAGACATATTTTTAATCATTTTATAATAAACAGTCCTAAAAAAATAGATGATTTTAGATTCCTTGCTATAAGCTTTCACTCCGCTTACAATTTTATGTCCATTTTCCCATTCTTTTACAAAAACAGGAATCAATTCCACTGGGTCTTGAAAATCACAGCATAAAGGTATCGTACAGTCTCCGCTTGTTTGGCACATACCATAAAATGGTGAATTGAACTGTCCAAAGTTCGTAACATTAAATATAGCTTTTATCTTATGATTCTTCGCACATATCTGTTCAATCCGCTCTCTTGTTCCATCATTAGAAGCATTATCAATAAACAATATTTCATAGTCATATTGCGGGAGTTGTTCTGTCATCACATTAACTACAGCTTCACTAATTAATTCAACATTTTCTATTTCATTGTAACAAGGTATCATTATGCTTACAGTCTTCAATGTTCTCTCCTTTACAATATCAATCATTTATCTTTCGAAAAAATTATATCACATGATTTCACTAATAGCGACAGTAAATCATCATATTACTATTATTGTATGAAAAAGAGAATTTTACCATAACTGCATGCTCCTGCGAACGAGTATACTGTCTAACGACATTATAGCCTATTTCCTCTTATTATTTCTATTTCGCAATATAATAAAAAAAGAAATTATTATCAATTGGTCCCGAAAAATTAGCCCCTTGTAAAATATAATCTTCTGAAGCTGTATTTTCAGCAATCTGTTCCCCGCACTCCAAACGCCGCCATGTTTCCTGTATCGTTCTATGCATCTCATGAATTGGTGTTGCTGCACCTATTGAAAGTGTAACTAATATTACAACAAAATAAATATACTTCTTTTGTTCCCACATTTTCTCAAGTGCTTCCATTGTAAACAGAGCCAGTAATAGCAATGATGGTATTGATGCTCTCATGCAGAAATCATTTGAATATCCAATAGTTACACTATGACACAGCAAAAACATTCCACACATCAAATATAACAAACTTTTATTTTTGGAAAAAGGATATACTAATATCAGGTATGGTGCAACCTCCACTAATAATGCAATAATGTGCCTTAATAGCTTAGCTCCCCTGTCTTCTCGTTTTCTCTGATTTTCATAGGTAACATCTATAGTATTATCTGATGATACTGTCTCATACTCTGAAATAACCACTACGGATTTAAATTCCGCTTTTGCGCCCAAAGTACTTTTAGCGTCTACTGCAGTGTTCCCCAGCAAATAAGTCATACAGATAAATGCGATCATCCCCCCTCCCAAGACATTTTCAATTGTTAATGTATCTTTACATAAATAGATAAACCATGTTTTTAGTTTGCCTTCCCACTTTATATTTCGTATCATAAAGTATACAGCATAAAGTATCATTCCTGCAAATGGCAATGTACTAACCAACATAGAAGCGGATAAAATCAATACTATTTGCTTGTTATTTTTTTGAATATATAGAAGCAAAAATATAATCCAAGCAGGCAACGCCTGATTAAACACCCAAAACAACTGTGTAGTAAAACTGGAGAATTGGTAATCCGTCCACCACTCAAGATGGGTAGTCGCACTCATATCCTGAAAACCACCATTTCTTAAATAATAACCAATAAGATCTACTCCACTAAAAAAAACTAAAATCCAAAATGGCCAAAGTTCAAATTTGCCTCTTACAACACATACTAAATAATATGTAATAATAATTCCAATTACTGCCCATACATATTGTGAAAAATATCCTGCCTCTATACCAAATATTTTTCCTATAACGGCTGATGGAAGCCAAAATCCAATATAGTAAACCAGCCCCCTGTACACCATTCCGTTTTCTGTTTCATAGCACTTGATTACTGGCCAGTCATTATTAACCAATGTTTCAAAAATACCATTTCTGGCATAATGATCCGTATTCTGGTATACATACTTTCCAATTCCTGAAAGAAAAACCCAAAATAATACAAACGCTAATATACATATAGCTTTTTCTGTGTTTTCCCTAGTCCATCTCATTGTAAAAGTTTCAGGAATATTTCCACACATTTTTACATATGAATATATTAAGATTACAAATCCACCTAATGCAATATACCATTTACACCAGCCTGTCAGAAAAATAATAATTGGAAGTAATGTATAAATATATGCGATTTTAAAACCTATATTACTGAACATTTTTCTTGTTATTTCACATACTTTATCCATATTCAGACTTTTCATTTGTATCACCCTAATTCTGACATGGTAATTGAAGATACTTTCTCCAAAATTTTTCTGAAACCAAGTACCCTGCCTTTTGCCTATATGCTTCCTCTATTTTTACATGTACTTTCTTGTAATACATCATATCGCTTCTGTATCGTTTAACGATTTCACTATACCTGTTTCTGTCCATAGTTCTCACAGCAAATAACTTGAGATGTGGATTTACTGAAATCACTTTTCTTCTAAGAGTTTCTTTTTGAATCACAGTTCCATAATCAAATGGTATGATTGCCGGCTTACGCTTAAGTAGTTTTTTGGGCCAGAATCTATGTCCATTTGCAGTTATATAAAACAGGCATTTCTCCAAAAACTTCCTTGGCCAGTCATTATACAAATTCCAGTAATCTATATCCTTTACTTCACACTTTTCAACAGGAATCATTTTTTCATTCTTTTTAGAGTTTGCCTTAACAATCTCTTCTCCTTTATTCTGTGCTATAAATCCAGGACCTTTCATATAATCCTCCAATGCCAGAAGAAGTAATTCTGCTGCATCATAATTGAGTCGGTACACTTCTTTCCAGAATGATTCTTTCCACGATCTGAAAATATTCTCATCTTTTAAGATCCCTGATGCACTTTGTGCAATCATAAAATTTCTAAATCTCTGATATAAGTCATATGCAGCATTATACTTATTTGTAAATCCCATATGCCATATACATATTCCATTCATTGTAATAATTTTAGCTTTACATCTCAGAGAATATTCCACATCATCACATCTTATAAAAAATGGCATCGGAAAACCATTCTTTTTAATTTGCGTAACAGGAATACAGCAAAACCACCATGCCGCATATTCATTTTTTTTCTCTGGAAACTCACCTTCATTTGCTAAATTATCATATAAACTATGTTGATAAAATCTTGGTTTTAATGGTCCTAAGTCTCCTGCACCCTCTACCTTTCCTATATCTTCATATTGTACATTCATTTCCTCATACAAAAACATTGCACCACTGATAAAATGTTGCTGATATTCCGGTTTAAGAAAAGTAAGCAAAACATATGTCCTCCTTATACTATCAGGCAAAACAGCCACATCATCATCCATAAGTAAAACATGCGTAGCAGCGGGTGTTTGATGTAAAGATTCTATCATTCCTCTTGCATAACCACCTGAGCCTCCTGTATTTAGGTTAGGAAACACCTTAATATTTTGTCCACTAAATTCTTCAGGATCTAATGTCCTGCCATTATCAATTATATTTAAAAAAATATGTTCAGTAACATCTGTATCTTCTTCATTAAACAAAAACTTCCTGATCAAATTAACATTACGAGTAATGAAATCTTCCTTGCAGCAAGTCGTCGTCGCAATTGACAACACTACCTCTCTTCTATCCTCTTCGCTATACTCTGCCCAATAAGCTCCTCCATAAATTATAGTCGCTCCCAGCGTAGTCACTTCAAAGCCAATAATTGTTTCATCCGAATCTGGAAATTCCAGTTCAATTGTCTCTTTTCCATTCGTGTGATATTCAGTTGTGGAAAACTCCTTGCGATCTGGTGAATATACATCTAAATGATATCCAAGCAATGTAATAGCAAAATCTCCTTCAACCTCTAATTGAAGTTTAACTTTTTTAATATTTGTGTATGTTTTCCACTTAGCCAAAGAAAACCCATTCAAATATGTTACAAAATCACAGGTCTGATACTGTCCTATTTTCAAGATTTGATTTTCTCTGTCAAGACAGCTTCTGTCCCCCTTGTAAAATAACCCCCAGTGAAATTGAAATTTTTCGTCATTTGGAAAAACAATATTTTGTAATTTTATTTCCATATGATTATCCCCCTCATTTTTAGTTTAGCCGATATATACAGCCTGCATTATTTTCAAATACAACTTCGTAATTCTTTAACTGTTCTGCTGTTTCAGGCATTAAATCATAACAATTATAATATATAACACATGCATATTTGTACTGATCCACTGCCTGATTCAATGCATCTTGGGTACTTAAACTTTTATCAGGATCCTCCCATTGATATCCCAATGCAAAATACTCATAATACCCAAAATAAATGCTGTTTAAACATTTTATCTGCTCCCCCTCTGTCAAAGTAATATCTGCCACTTTATAATAAAAGTTTTCTAAATCATCATTCATTGGAATTGGTATAGCTTCTTCTTTTGCACGTTCAAAATTCCAACTATATAAACGAAAAAGCAATCTTCCATTTAATTCATAATTTAACGTCTGCCCATTAATTTCACTTTTTTCTTCAAATACTGCCTCAATCCCAGTAAATACAAAAAGCCAAATCCCCAGAACAGATAGGCAGTATATAACAATAAACTCCAGTTTTTCCTTTGAACAAGAGCTCATTACCTCCAACATCATGTAGAAAGCTATCGCCCAGAATAAATAATAATTTTTATAATAATAGTATGGTGACACCTTTCCTAAATAACATGCATACAAAAAAGCTACTATATATGCAATCATAAACATTCCCATAATAAAATCAAATGACCACTTTTTTGTTTTATAGCAGTTAACTATTCTATATAATATAAATGGAAGTAAAAATACAAAATCCCCAAAGAAACTACTATACATATATCCCCATTCCCCCAAAGCACTTAAAGGAGGGATTTTGCTATAAAAAAACTTGAATACTATACATATAGCTATTTGACATGCCAAAAACAATCCTGTCAAAATAAGTGGAATAAACTTTAAAGTTTTCTCAAATTTTCGGGGTATATTTTTTACACCAAAATATACAATTACACTAATGAGTACAATAGGAAAGAACAAACTATATGTTTTCAATAAACTAAATAATGCAATAATCAGTGTTGTGCAAAAATAGTTTTTCTTTATTTCACCGCTTTCATATCTCGAGATTAAACTGAAAATAACAACAGATACTGTCATTCCTGCACCCAGATATGATGTGCCAAATACCATATTATTAAGCGGATAACCCATCATATAAAAAACAGACGCCACACCGCCCATTACAAGCAGAAGTTTGGTATTTAACTTACACCGTACCAATGTCCAAAACATTGCTCCAGCAAAAAACAGCATTATAACATCTGTCATAAGTATCAGATGAATATCTTTATACGGAACAATAAATGCATACATTGCCTCAAAGAAAAGTCCTGTATTTACCGCCATAAAGGGCAGACTAACTGTAAGTTCATGTTTAACAGCTACTTCTCTTGCATATATTAAATGTCTAGAACAGTCAACTGAAGATTGATAATTAAAACAGTCAAATTTCCATCCAAACTGGCTTCCTCCCCAAAAAACAGCAATTCCTGCAAGAACTAAGAGTACTAAAATATCAAATATATGTATTTCATATTTTTGTCTTTCTCTCTTGTATATCGTATAAAAAGTACATCCTAATGCAAGCGCATAATTCATAATGCCAACTGAAACAATTGATACCCCGATATGTAATGTATCAACAAGGACAGCAACTGATAACTGATAACACATAACCGTCCAAACACTAATCAAAAAATAGCTTACTGCATTCAGTTTTCTGTCATTTTTTTTCACCCAAAATATACTTAAAGTCAAGAATAAAATACTAAAAAGGTATAGACAGCTCTTTACTATATCAAACATTTTTTCCTCCAATACTACTTAACCATAATTAATAATTCATAAACTCTCTATATTGATCCAATACTATTTTAGTCTCACCCATTTGTTTTATGCTGCCATCATTCATCCATATTACCCTATTACATAGTCTTTCAAGCGTTTCAATACTGTGTGAAACAATTATTACTGTCCTGCTTTTGTCGGTTATCAATTCTTCCATTCTTGACATACTCTTTTTTTGAAAATGCTCATCCCCTACACTTAACACTTCATCAACGAGTATTATATCCGTCTCTAAATTAGATGTAATAGCAAATGCCAGTTTTGAATACATTCCACTAGAATATGTCTTAACAGGCAAATCTATAAATTCCCCTAGTTCTGAAAATTCTACAATTGCCTCCTCTTTCTGTTTTATTTCACTTTCATTAAATCCCAAAAGCATTCCCGACAGGAATATATTATCTCTGCCTGTTAAAGAATCCTTAAAGCCCACTCCTAAAGACAACAATGAGACAGAATGATTCTTCAAATCAATTGTTCCTTCATTCGGGCTAAACACTCCCGCGATAGATCTGAGAAGTGTTGATTTCCCACTTCCATTTTTTCCAATAACTCCAAGAATCTCTCCCTTTTCAACATCAAAAGAAACTCCCCTTACTGCTTCAAAAATTTCTGGTTTATCTGCATTACGCTTGAGCAGATTACGCTGTATAGAAAAATTTTTCATAAGCTTATAATGGATTCTTACATCCTTTACTTCTATCGCTATTTCTTTCATATATCTTCTCCCTATATCATCTTTACATAATCATTCTCGCTTTTATATATCCAATGCAACCCTAAAGAAGCAATAAGAATCGATATAACCAACCATATTCCTAACATAATACAAGAGGGCATCTCATTATGAAGAATGCATTTTCTCATACAAAAAATAAGATGTGCAATCGGATTAATGCGCTGTAATAGATAGCCAAACGGTTTTGGAATACTTGTCTGCACATTATAAAATATACCTGTCACATAAAATAACAAGTTTAGTACTATATTGATTGCATTAGACAAATCACTAACATATACACCTATATGGAGAAGCACTGTTCCGCAAGCAAAACAAAAGACATAAAAAACTAGCAGCGTTGGTATAACAAATATTATATTAAATCCCACCGGAACTTTATATATTATCATCATAATTACAACCAGTCCTAAATTTATAAGCATCTTAAAGGCAAGGACCAGCATTCTTTGTATCAATAATATATATTTAGGCATATAAACTCTTGATATAATATGTTGATTCCCTCTAATCAAATCAACACTTGAAGTCATACATCTGTTAAAAAAATCCCATAAAGTTATTGCAATAAAAATGAAAATCGGAAAATATTCTTCATTTGTCTTAAATACAATACCAAACACTACTGTATATATTACCATAGAAGCCATCGGCTCAAGTATCCACCAAAGCCAATTCAAATAAGAATTAGCTACCTCGGCACGCAGATCAGATCTTGCAGCATAAACGGCAAATCTCCAATACTGTTTCATCTCTTTATAAAATCTCATCTTGCCCAAACTCCTTATTTCGCCTATCCCAGCCACATCCTCGTCAGCCACCCTATACTCCCCCTGCCTGCATAGAGCTGGCAGATCACTACATTCCTGACATACCCAGCGTGCTCTTTCAATTGCTTTCTGGCCAGTTTTTCATACTTTCTACGATATTTCTTTTCTATCCGGGCGCATCCATAGGCATGTGTCTGAATCTTCACTGCCTGAAGAATATCCCACAACATCTGATCTTTATACTTCGCTGTATAGTTATCAAGCAGTTTAAATATCTGAAAATGCACAAACAGCCTGTTATCGGTACATGATGTATCCTGCCCTTGCCTTCCTATCCTATAATTGTACAGATACTCCGGTATACACACAGCACTTTTTGCCACAAAAAGATATTCTGTCCGAAATGGCAAGTCATCAAACATCCGCAGTTCTTCATGAAACCTGATACGATGCCTGTCCAGCACAGATTTCTTGTATAGCCCCCGCCAGATTGCTACACGTGTATTGACAGTTAACAGTCGTACCTGTGCTGGATTATACTCGCCCAAAAGATACCTGCCAGATAAACAATCCGCTATGACCGGCACCGTTTGCCCTGTATCCTCATAATATTCCTGATACCCACAATAGGTATAGTCATAGTTTCCAAGCAACGCACGCTTGAGCAGATTGCGAAACATATCATTTGAAATAAAATCATCCGCATCCACAAATCCTATATATCGTCCCTTTGCCGACTCTATTCCTTTGTTTCTGGCAGATGCGCAGCCTCCATTCTTTTTCTGTATGAGGCAGATCCTCGGATCTTTTTTTGCATACTGGCTGACTATAGCTGCCGACTCATCTGTTGAGCCATCATCTACAAAAAGGTATTCGGCATAAGGCGCTTTCCATTGGGTCAGGCTTTCTATACACTTTGGAAGATATGCCGCAACATTATAAACAGGCAAAACAACAGATAGCTCTATATCTGTTGTTAATAATTTGCTCCACTCTAAAATCTCATGTTTATATTTTATATAAATATGTTGTGCACTGCCTCTGTGGTTTTCCCAGAAAGAGAAGTAATCCTCCTCCGCAGCCATTCTTCCAATAATATATTTGACAGGATGACCAGTCAGGTTTTCAATATCTTCTGCCCTGTTAAAGTCAAACAAAAGCATGTCCGCCGAAAGGCCGCGTTCCATAACATCAAAAATATTACATATTTCTACCTTGTAAGAATATAACATACTATGCGATTTTGTCAATGTTGTTCTTGACGGCAGCACACAATAAATATTTTCCACATTTGTATATTTTTTCAACAGCGGAATAATATTATAAAATTCTTCTGTATACGGCATAATTATTGCACTCGTTACCCCGTCGAATGACATCCGTGATAAATAATTTTCAAACTGCTTCATTTTCTTATAAACTTTCTTATCATCTTTTTCAATACCTGTTCACTGGCATCCCGATAGAGATAGTCGTAAAATACCCTCAATAACAGTCTATGTCTTATTACAAACAAGAAGATATAGTATTGCCGTACCTCCGACTTTACGAGATACCTTTTCGCATGATGGTATAATATCCGATCGCACGATCTTGGAACTGCTTTAAAAAATTGGTGCAATTCCAGCACCAATTGCCTGCGTATCTCCGTATCTGCAAGCTTCACTCCCTCATTCGCAAAGCTAACCATAATACGCATCACTGCATAAATAAGTTCTTTGTCTGGTTTGTTCAAATATGGCAGCAAATCATTGTAGACTGTAATTAAATCCAGCCTGTCCTTCCCTCTTGAGGCTGTAATCTGGTATTCGCTGCCCTTACGATAATAAAATCCAGTACTCCCCACTCCCATACACTTTCTGCAATGCGTCATCAGATAGAAATGCGGAGCGATATCTTCCCATTTTACATGTTCATGAAAGCGGAACCGAATCCTTTTTACAAATTCAGTCTGTAATACTTTTCGACACTGATTAACATCAGTTCTGTAAAGCCTTTTGTCCTTCTGGGGATTTATACATATTCCGTCTTGCGGAAATATACTATTAAAAAGTGACTCATCATACCACGGTTGCAGGCATCTGCTATTTTCATCGTAAATCTCAGGAAGTGTAAGAATTATTTCTGGTTTTTCTTTTCTGCACTTTTCTATTTGTTCTGTAATATTCTTCACATAGTCTGCCTTTACCCAGTCATCACTGTCAAGAAAAGAAATATAGGGCGTGTCCGCCAGATCCATGCCGCTGTTTCTCGCACCGCCAAGTCCTTTGTTTTGCTGGTACAGGGACCGCACTTTGCCGGGATATTTTTGCACATACTTTTGTGTTATAGCTTGTGTGCTGTCCGTGGAACCATCATTTACTATGATAAGCTTCCAGCTCTGGCTTGTCTGCCGCACGATGCTGTCCAGCGTCGTTGCCAATGTGGCTTCTGCATTGTAAGCTGGTACTATAAAAGTAAGTTGTTCTTTTTCCATCTCAACCCTGTTTCTCCCGTCTCATTATAACATTTTCCAGCTTGCCGCTTCGTGCATTCCGAATAGCTGCACTTACCAGTTTTCTTTCATATTTCCAGTCGTAACCATCTTTATTTATCATTCCAAACAACCAGTTTCTCAAAATCACATGCACAAACAGATCAAAAAAATTTACACTCTTATCAATAAAGCATCCATGTTCTTCCACCATCAGCAGCCTGTTACGGACAGCATAATAATCCTTCCAATCGTATCTTCTAGGATGCATAACAGATGTTTTTTTCGTTTTATGGTCTAGCTCTGCTGCGGTTACTACAAGGAATCTGCTGTGCTGGCGAATCCTCAATGAATATTCAGTATCGTCAAACCAGATAAAATATTCGGCGTGGGGCAGTCCGATCTGCCTGATCAAATCCATGTCCAAGACCATCCCGCAGAAAGATGCAATATCACATGCAAAACAGGGCTGCCTGTATTGCTGTTCTGTACAGTTTTTTGACATGAGCCCTGTTTTTTGCAGATTTCGTCTATGAAATGTATCAATTTTCCCGTCTGTCCTGAGCGTCCCTGCAAATGCCCTGTACTGCGGCTGTTGTTGTCTCGCCTTCAAGATCTTTTCCATATAATCTCTGGCTATCATTGCATCGTCGTCGATTATAAGTACACAATCAACATCTTTCTCCAAGGACCTTTCTATGCCTTTTGCAAAGCCCCCTGCCCCTCCAATATTGTTCGGCAGATTGATCATATCGAACCGCCCGTCCTTTGTATTTAATTCCTCAAGGTAAGCGGGTGTATGATCTGTGGAAGCATTGTTTACTATGATAATGCTGTCGGGAGCGGCAGTTTGTCTCTCTACATTTTCAACGCACTCCCGCAGCAGGCTTTCCCTGTTATATGTCACAATCACTACTGCGTATTTTGTATCTGTCATGAAAACCTCTCTTAGGACTCTCTATTTTTGCTTTATGTTCTTTTATAGCAGTATCCTCATAATACTAAGATGTTGTGTTCACAAGCATTCTATCACATATTTACAGGAAACGCTATTCATATTTCAAAATTTGTGATAAAATTAGGAAGTTTCTATGTTTAAGATTTAAAAAATTGGAGAATCTGATGAAATATTATTTTGTACAGTATAAAAAGGCTTTTGCCATACGATTATTAATCAGCATATTGGGTGTACTATTTGTATTTTTCTTTTCATATAGTACATCGCCTTTATATCCTGATTATTATGGCGGGGATTCTGCACAGTTTCTTACAATCAGCAAAGAATGGATGCTGGGAAGAATCCCTTACAAAGAGCTGTTTGACCACAAGGGGCCCTTTATTTTCTTTGTTGACATGCTTGGTTTTATGATCACTGGAAACAAATCAGGAATTGTCATTATTCAGTCCATTTTTTCAATTATTACCGTAAATGCCCTGTTTGATTTGGCAAAACTCCATTTCAACAGCAACCGTTATGCAATAACAGTCGTTGTTATTTCCATGGTCATATATAAACGCAATTACATTGAAGGCAACAGCGTCGAAGAGTATTGTCTGCCTTTTCTTGCAGTAAGTATCTATTTTCAGATGAAATTCCTATATCATAAAATACAGCAGCATTCACCTTATGCAGCAGTATTTTATGGTATTACTTTTGGGATCTGTGCAATGACCAGAGTCACCAACAGCGTTCTGATTGGTTCTGGTGTACTTGTAATATCTATAATACTGCTCCTCCAAAAGCAATATTTAAATCTATTCTGGAATGCATTGGGCTTCCTTCTCGGTTTTGCGGCTGTCTTTGCTCCCTTTGCACTTTATTTTACATGGAAAAACTGCTTTCAGGAATTCATTTATGGCACATTCATTTATAATTTTGAGTATGCCCACAAAATGCCCTCATGGATAAAAAATGTTTGTTTTAATAACATGGTTACATTTTTTAAATTCTATTTCCCTTACTGGTGTCTTGTTTTTGCTGCTGTTCTTGCATTTTGTCGAAAGGCACGCCACATTGCACTGTTTTATACGCTGGCTTTTGCCTTGGAGACGTATCTGTTTCTAAGTGGCCAGCTTTTTCCGCAATATCCTGCCATTTGTATGCCGCAGGCTGTATTGCTTTTGAACGAACTAGTCCCGCTTGACATGAAAAAATCCGTCAAAGGAATCACTACAATCATTGCTTTCCCTGTTATCATGATAATTTGTGCCTATTCTATAAGAAATATGACAGATTCTTTCAATATTTATCATGTGTACCATGATTTAAAAGATTCCCGCGGCAGTTATGAATCCCTGCTGTTCCAGATTCCAGACGACGAGCTTGATTCCTTTGCCGCGTATGGTGACAATCGTTTCAAGGAGCTTTATCTGGCATATGGTCTGACGCCCTCCTATAAATATTTTGTCATTCAGGAATGGCATGCATCATTCAGCAACTTTGTAAAAAAAGATATCCACTCAGTATTCAAAAATGGTAATGCCAAGTGGATCCTTACTGCCGGCGAAACAAACACGATATCAGATATACTAAGAGAACGCTATGATATCTATGATTCCATAGACGATTATGTGCTCTATAAAATGCGTTAAATCCATTCAAACACCATCTCGTCAGGAAGTTCATAATATCGTTTCATCCACGTTTCAATATATTCATACCCTTCCTGATAAGGCATCATCTGTGCATATGTATCATCTTTTAACCGGTACAAAACAACTGTTGTGGCTATTTGAGTTTCTTCGTACTCCTTTTTTGCGGATCGTAGTGTTTGGTTGTTCCGCTGGTTTATTTCGTCGTTCGCCTTATATCCTGCTATCACGGCAGTCATATTACATATAGAACAGACTGTTAAAATGATTATACTGGCCGCCAGTCCGGCATACTTTTTCTGGCTTCCTTTTACCGCCCTGTACAAATAAACGATACATTCTGCCAGCAAAATATGCAGCACAAATTCAAACATTGTATGCAGCCTAAGCGGAATTGCGGGTGATGCCACCATGACAGCCTGCGTGCATAATCCAGAAAGAAGCAAAGACAATAAGCAGAAATTCTTCCGCTTGAAATAAAATAACGCCAGAGTTGGAATGAATACAACCAGCCACAGCCCTCCAATGATTACACCTGTTTCTTTAGGGACCGGAAGCACGGCCTCAATCCCTAAGCACAGTGAAAAAACTACCGTTATGACTGCCACTGCCCTGCACCTGAAATATATCGCAGCTGCACTTCCGCAAAATATAGTGAGAAACAAAATAAAAACACAGTTATAGCATCCCACATTATCATTAATTATATATCCTATGTTATTTATTGTTCTTGATAAAATATTGCTGCTGTAAAATGCATTGTATATCCCTGACTTGGCCCTTACCATATTTCCCGGTGCAAAAATTGTAATCGCACCACCTGCCAGAGCGCTGATGCACAATCCATATTGAAACCGCAAACGACTCAGTTCTTTTCCCAGATAAGCAAACAGCAGCTGAAAAGCGTAGAAGCTTATTGCCATGACTGCAATCTGCTCCTGTGAAAATGAAGCCACAAATACCAGCAAAATACACATTGTCTTTTTTGAACCTGCTGGTCTCTTTTTGTTACCCAAATATAGCCAGATACTTCCCAGCAATGGAAGCAGCGGCCATACATACAATACACTCGCCGAAAACCAATACACTCCGTCCCGCAGCGTTTTAATATCAATCAAACCATATATAACCATTGCTAACGCAGTACATTTATAAGGGCATGCCTTGGTCAAATGTGCTGTGATCTTTGCAGACACAATAATTATGGAAGTGATAATAACTGCCTGAATTATCTGTATTAAGGGCAATCCGCCTATGCGGATGATAACAATTTCGAGGAAAAAATATAAAATTCTTCCTCCCCAGTTAAAATAATGAAATTTTAAAAAACGAAGGATATCATTCAATCCATACTGCATACCTGCTTGATTGTCAAAACCTGCATATGACAAACTGGCATAACCATAATCATCAAAATAGAAATTAACATAATGATGTTGAACCAGAATCAATAATGCAAACAAACAGCTTACAAAAAGCAGCACTTTTTTCTGTGTAGTTCTCATATTCACCTCTATTACTGCCATCTTGCCATAAGACACAGCAGACAGGAACCTTTCCATCAAAAAAACACTCAAGCCATGCTTTATCTTTGGTAAAAGTAATTCTAAACTTTCATGACTTGAATGTTTCTTTTATGATTATAACACATCTCCCCTACAATGTCTCTATCAAATTTAAATTTCTACGAAATTTTTTCAACTGCATCTCCAATCCGCGCCGCATCAGTTACACCACCACCTCAAAAATGCATTTTCCATCTCGTATGATCTCCTGTATACCCGTCTTTTTATTTTTGTTAAAGTTAAAACTTAACAGATACCCGGTGTCAACGCCATAGTAATCCAAATACTCAAATAATTGTTTTTCCCCTCTCTGATGATACTCGCTTCCATGCCATATTTTTAACTCTATCACATATTGTTTTCCCCGATAATCTACGATGATATCCGTTCGGCGCAGATCTCTGGTCTGTGCCTCTATATAGTAATTTCCAGTCCCATTAATGATCGGTTTTAAATACATCAGAAAGATAATTCTACCCTGACGCTCCAGAAACTTCTCGTCACTGTCTCCATATATCTCTGTAAAATGTTGATAAAACTTTTCCATTACGAGGTTCATCTGAAGGGAACCGTCAATAATGTACTGGTTGTGTACCACTGCTGTAAATGTGCTGTTTGTGTCATCTGTATACATTTCTGAAAGAAATAAGTCATATAATTTTGTCTCAAATATCCGGTTCTTCACTGCCACAACGCCGTTTTTGTCTGTTAAAAAGGCAAAGGTCACTCCAAGATTAATTAGGTTGTTGTCTTGCTCAAACGGATAAATGCTTCCATGAAACAGAATATTTTGCAGCATCTGTTTTAATTTGGGAAAGTCTGCTAACTTTTTGACCATATCATCAAACAATGTGTTCGGCTCTTTTCGCAGAAGCAGCTCAGCTGCCACGATCCCCCTGCATGTCCATACAGTGCGCTTATCAGGAAAATCCTCTGTTCCCGCAAGCCTTTCATCTGCAATCTGGCACAAGCGTGATACCAGATATGGATAACCAGATGTATATTCATATATCTGGTTGCTGATCTTCTCAATATTCATCTCTGTCTGATAATCTTTTTCATACTCCTGAAGCATGACAGATATATCCTCTGGCATAAAATCCATATTGACAGTGAAATCTACTGCGATATTCCATGGACTGTTGTATTTTGGTTCCTCATTCGGATGCAGCTTTACCTTTAGATTTTTTATATCGTATACGCCTGCCAAAATAACGGATCGAAAGGTACAATCTGTTCTCTTCATCTGCTCCAAATACTTATTCCTCAACAATCCTAAAAAAGAGAGAAAAATCTGATTATCGGAACTTTTATCAACCTCATCTATCATCAGTATGATTTCCTGCGCTGAGCTGCTGCAAAGCATTGTAATCCGTTCGCTTAGGTCATCTAGCGGAAACTGCTCCGAAATGGGCTGATTCCACTCATCTATAATTGTCTGGTCCACTTTCTGTGCCTTTAAAACGCGGCCTATTTTCCTGATAATCCCCGCTGCCAGTGTATACAGTGATACGAACAGTTCATCACAAGCCTCAAAGCTGAGCGATATCACCAGATAGCGCTGCCTGAGCTGACGCTCCAGCAGATACAAGGTGGTGGTCTTCCCGTATTGTCTTCCCCGGTTCATTGTGAAATATTTACCTTCCTGTATGTAGTCTGTAATGATCGTATTAATTTTACTGCTGATGTCTACCATATAATTTTTTTCTGGAATGCAAAGACCTGTTGTATTAAATTTTTTATGCATTGTATCACCTTTTCAGTTTTCTGCCCTTCTCATGATTTTCTTCATTTTTTACATTTGTGGGTTTGACAACACAATCCGCCCCCATCCCGATTCCGATAGCATCGCTACCCCTTTATCCCTTTCAACATCCGTTCTAATCTGGTCAATGTCTGTGAGCGCAGTGTAAACAGCAGAATCCAATCCAGCACAATCTCTGCATAATAACTTGCCATGGTATGACGCCCTGACAGGATTTTTAGCAATACCTGCGGCTTGATCTTTCCCTTTTTCACGTATTTGGCGGCTGCGATACACTCGTCAAAATTACGCCCGTAAATCGTATTTTCATAATACTGGCGAATGGTCTTTCTCGTTTTCTTGATCTCACTGCTTGTCAGGTTGTGGATTGCCTCGAGATATTGTTTGCAGAAAATTGCGCTCTTTAACAATCGAAGTGTCTCTTGGTCACGGATTCGCCCCGCAATGCTGTGATACAGATCCTCAAAGCAAAACTGCTGTTTTTCTGCCAGATTTTCTATATATTTATGCGCATAGGTTTCTGAATGGAGATTCACACGCCAGTAGTATCCGATATGCGAGAGGGTGCTGACGCGCTTTGCCTTGGCGAGCGCTTCTGTCTTGACCAGCAGATCATCCTCAAAGTTTACATATGCCCTGAATTGAAGATCATGTTTCTTCCAAAAATGCATTCGAAACATACAGGACCAAATATGGGGATAACGATTGTTTTTCCCCATTTTGAGAGGCGGGGCAAAGCCATTAAATAACAGAGGGTATAACAATTCTTCTAAAATATGCTCGTTATCATAACAGGCGTCCTCAGACAATTCAAAGGCAGAGTATTTCCCGTCAATACTCCGCCCGACACTGCACATACACAGCTCGCTGCCATCCTGCTCCATCCGCTCGGTCTGTTTCGAATAACACTCGCTATCTACAATATCATCCTGATCGCAGAAGCACAGATATTTGCCGGACGCCTTTGCTATACCATAGTTTCTTGCCGATACTGTTCCGCCGTTCTCCTTGCTGTAGACAATGATACGGCTGTCCTGCTCCTGCAACTGACGGCAGTACATCAGGCTGTTGTCTGTGGAGCCGTCATCTACGACCAGCACTTCGATATTCTGATACACAGAACGCAAAATACTCTTAATGGTTTCCTGTATATACTTTTCCCCATTATATACTGGGAGGATCACACTTACTTTTCCATAATCATTCATTGTATTTTCCTATCTGGCTCATCTATGTCAATCATCGTGACCGCTGGCTTCGGCTTCCTCTTACACACATCAAGTCCTAAAAAATCCCTTCCAGCCTCACGGCTGTTTAATTTATCTCGTTTTCATCTGAAAAGGCGGCTCAGTTTCCGTATCCCTGTGACCGAGATATAGGAGCCAGCCGCCGCCAGCCGGTTTTTCAATCTTGCATTGGCATCCCAGAGGACGATGTGCCGGTATTTTTTGATTTCATTGACAAGCTGCTCATATTCTATTCTGTAACTATTGTTATTTTCTATACAGGAGAGCAGTTCAAAGCAGGCGCTGAAATGCCGCGACACTGCCGCCTTGCGCAAATTGGGATAAAAATCCTCCATAAACTGTATACACTCGCCAGTAAATGCAATGTAATCCATTCGGCGCCGGTCAAACTGCTGATTGACAATACTGTCCGCGCGCTGAAGATAATAATATTTTGCTTCACCGCCGCAGACAATCGTATCTGCCGCCCCGAACAATTTGTACATCACAGCTACATCCTCGTGCAGCTTTCCCACAGGAAACTGAATTGCATCCGCCTGTATAAAAAGGGATGCATCAAACAGGCGTCCCCACGCAGATGTTATCATTCCCCGCTGATATAATAACTGGCGCAATCCTTCTTCGGTGCGATATACTTTTTCAGAATTCACGCTGTTATGCTTGTCTGTCTGCGTTCCGTAACAGCTGTTTTCATCACCGGGATACACCTTTTGATATCCACAGACCGCAATCTGCGCATGGTGTTTCTCTATCATTCCATACAGATATGCGATATAATCCCCGGCGATAAAATCGTCGCTGTCTACAAATGCAAAATACGTACCTTGCGCGCTTTGCATTCCAGTGTTTCTGGCATCCGACAAGCCTCCATTCTCCTGATGGATGACTCGGACCCGCACGTCCCTTCTTGCGTATTCATCACAGAGCGCTCCTGATGAATCTGTGGAGCCATCATCTACCAGGAGGATTTCGAGGTTCGTATAGGTCTGCGCAAGAATACTGTCAACACAGGCTGCAATATATTTTTCCACGTTATAAACAGGTACGATCACGCTGATTAATGGCTCACTCATCTGCCAGCAATTCCTCCACTTTCTCCGTCATCCTGTCCCACGAGAAACGATACGCCTCTTTCCTCACGTTCTCTACAAATTCTGTTTCCATATGATGCTGAAAATATCTTATCACCGCATCTGCAATCTTCTCTGGATTCTGCGGTTCTACGACATAGCCTGTCTGGTTGTCTGTCACAACGTCGGGCAAGCCGCCTACATTCGTGACGATTACTGGCTTGTCAAAGCCATAGGCGATTTGCACGATGCCGCTCTGTGTCGCCGACTCATAGGGAAGTACCACCAAGTCACAGGCGGCAAAGTATTTTTCTACTTCATTGTCGGGTGTATACCCGTCAATCACCTCAATGCAGTCCTGCACGCCGCAGCGTTTGATCAGTTTGAGATAATCGTCTTTATCTTTGCCAAAGGCGCCTACAATCATCAGGCGAATCCCCTCTATTTTTTGTTTTAGAATGGGCATTGCCTGTATCAGGTATTTCAGTCCTTTGTAATCCCGTACAAAGCCAAAGAATAACAATAGTTTTTCATCAATATTATAGGATAACATCTGTCTTGCCTGTTCTTTGGTATGACCATGGACTTGAAATGCATTGTATGTGGGGTGGGGATTATGGCGAAACTGCGCGTCTGGCTTGATGGTAAGCAAGTCTTCTCCATCACTTTTGGCGTGTACCAGAAAAAAGTCTGCCTTTTTTAAGACAAGTTTTGTCAGCAGCTTGTCCATCGGGAAACGCTCGTGTGGAAACACGTTGTGGCAGACGAACATTTTTTTGATCTTTTTCCCCAGCGCCGTCTCAAGTATCCAGTAACAGGGGGCAAAATAGGGATGCCACCACTGCATGATGACCAGATCTGGTCTGCACTGTCTGATTTTGCGTGCTACGCCGATGATATTCAAGGGATTTGCTGTATGAATCAGAAATTGCGCTCCTTCCACTTTGAACATATCATTCCTGTAATCTCTCTGTTCTTTTTTAAACAAAAATTTCGGATACTGCATTTTATACGAAATCAGCTCTACATCAAACTTTTTCGCAAGTGCGCGGTACATCAGGCTTGTGTAATGCGCAATGCCGCCCTTATACGGATAAACTGGTCCGATTAAAACAATTTTTTTCATATGCCAACTCCCATCTGCCCGCCATATAAGACCATGAAAAATCACTCACGCCGATGGGCAGTGCTTTATATTTCATCTCTGTCATCTCCTTTCCTAGATCATAACATGTTTTCATAAGACGTGCAAGGCTTCAAAATAGTTGATATCCATGATATACTATGAACAAAACAAGGAGGATTGAATACCATGCTGATTCTAGGTCTGACGAAGACAACATTACTGGATTACCCAGAACATGTCGCCGCTACGCTGTTTACGGGCGGCTGCAATTTCCGATGCCCCTACTGCCACAACCGGGATATCGTCCTGCAAAGCAGCACACTGCCGCCGCTTGCAGAAGACGAGATATTCTCTTTTCTGCGCAAACGGCAGCATGTCCTAAGCGGCGTGTGCATCACAGGGGGCGAACCTACCCTGCATCAGGATTTGCCGGCATTTATTGAACGCATTCGGGCGCTTGGCTATCTGGTAAAATTAGACACGAACGGTTCTAATCCACAGATGCTGTGTTCGCTGATTCAAGACAGACTGATCGACTACTGTGCGATGGATATCAAGAATGCACCTGAAAAATATGCTGTGACTGCTGGCTGTCAGAACCTTGCCGCGGTGAAGGAATCTGTTCAGCTCTTACTGCGCCAGCAGACGGTTCCTTACGAATTTCGCACAACGCTCGTGGCAGAGCTGCACAGCGAGGCAGACCTTGACACGATCGCCAGATGGATTGCGGGGGCTAAGGCGTACTATCTGCAATCTTATGTGGACAGTGAGGGCGTGCTCTGCCCGGGCTTCCATGCGCTCTCCGCCGAAACCCTGCATTCCTGCGCAGACCTCTGCCGTCGGTATGTGCCCAACACATTGATTCGGGGAATATAATATATGGATAAGTTATATTTCTACCCGTTTCATATAGTATCCGAAACAGCCCTTATATAATTTGTTATCCGCGTCCTGCTGCATACGCGCTTCGCC